>Ga0224525_1000020_pt1 | contig 151752 bp, 136 predicted proteins | sample CFST100metaG_FD_179874 | JGI IMG/M metagenome (GOLD analysis project Ga0224525, IMG submission 179874) | Peat soil microbial communities from Stordalen Mire, Sweden - C.F.S.T100 | ecosystem: Environmental > Terrestrial > Soil > Wetlands > Peat | place: Sweden: Norrbotten County, Stordalen Mire...
CATTATACAGGCAAAAAGAAAACCACCGCGCAGGGGATTCCCGATTAAGGATGCTTCCTTCCGGACCTGACCTGGTTCTCGGGAGTCTCCTCGCGATGGCGTTTCTATTATAGCGGTTGCGTTATTTTTTGGCGATTGGCTTCAAAACCGAGAGGCCGTTCATGAAGGGCCGAAGCACCTCGGGGATGATGACGGAGCCATCGGCTTGCTGGAATTGCTCCAGAATGGCCGGGAAGACGCGGGAAGTCGCTAAGCCCGAACCATTGAGGGTGTGGCAGAAATGGATGTTGCCTTCATGGTCCTTGTAGCGGATCATGCCGCGCCGGGCTTGATAATCGCGGGCGTTGGAAACGCTCGAAACCTCTTTGTAGATGGCCATCGAAGGGATCCAAACCTCGATGTCATAAGTGCGGGCCATCGAAGCGCTGCAATCGCCGGCGGCCAATTTGTCGAGTTGATAGCAAAGACCCAGACCCTCAATGAGTTTCTGAGCTTTCTTGACGAGTTCGGCGAAGGCGGCGTCGGAGCCGTCCTCCGTGGTGTATTGCACCATTTCGACCTTATTGAATTGATATCCCCTCACGGTGCCTCTTTCGTCGGTCCTGTAACTCCCGGCTTCCTTGCGGTAGCAGGGGGTGTAGGCGAAGAGTTTCTTCGGGAGGTCATCAATCGAAAGAATCTCGTTGCGATAAATATTCACCAAAGCCGTTTCGGCGGTCGGGAGCAAGAACTTCTTGGTGTCGGAATTGCCAATCCAGAAAACATCGTCCCGAAATTTCGGGAATTGGCCGGCGGTGAAGCCGCTTTCTTCATTTAAAAGATGCGGCGGGAGGATAAAAGTATAGCCATCGGCCAGGTGCGACTGAATGAAATAATTGAGCAGCGCCCATTCGAGCTGCGCGCCCTGCCCAGTGTAGATCCAAGTTCCGGTGCCAGCGATCTTGGCGGCTCTTTTATAATCGATGAGACCTAAAGATTCTGCCAATTCGACATGATCTTTGGGGGTAAAACCCTCAAACTTCGGCTTTTTGCCGAAATGATAAATCGGCTGATTGTTCTCTTTGCCCCCAGCCAACAAATCGGGGTCCGGAAGATTGGGAAGAATCGCCACGGCGTCGAAAATCTGCTCTTCGACGGTCTTAAGTTCATCCTCTTTGGCTTTATTGGCCGCCGAGAGTTCCTTCACTTTGGCGAAGATCTCCTGGAGGTTGCCACCCGCTTTCTTGACGAGGGGGACGCTCGCGGAAAGCTTGTTTTGCTCGGCCTTATTGGCTTCGACTTCCTTAAGGAGGGAACGCCGATAGGCAAAAAGCTCAAGAAGCGGCTGGGGATCGAATTCCCAACCCTTCTTCGCGAGAGCCGCTTTGATTTCTTCCGGCTTCTCCTCAATCAATTTGTAATCCATCATAGAGGTTCCTCCGAGTCCTTAAGAACGGACTCATAATACGCCTTTAGGCGTTTCCCCGTTTCGAGGAGGGAATTCGCTTTGGCGGTGCGATACCCCTCGATTATAGTCGAAGCGAGTTTTCCCAAGCAGTAGGATTCAAGGGCCTTGGCCGCCTTGTCGGCCGTTGGGAAGGCCAGGCAGTTCTTTTTGTCGACAAGGATCTCCCCTTCGACCGGTTTCCCCACATAGAGGATCTGAGTCTTGCTGGCCATGGCTTCGAGAGCCACTAAGGCGTCAAACCTCGCGGAAGCGAAGGCCAAAAAGGAAGAGGCGCACATCATCCCCGAACGGAAGACGTCGTCTTCCACGACGGGAGAGAACCGGAGATTTTTGGGGGCGTCCCGATTGAGTTTCTTCAAAAGAAAATCGTCGCCTAAGGTAGAAAGCCCAAAGAAAAAGAAACGCATCGACGGGGCGGCGGCGGCGATCGCGCTTAATTCCGCCATGGTTTCTTTGTCTTCGAAATCGCCGGTCGTAAGGGCGAATTTCGTTGTGGGCGGAAAGCGGAAATATCGGCTGAAGACCCCAAGTTCAATAGGATCTGATTTTTCAAATCGCGCGAGGTTGACACCGGGGGTCAGAATCTCGATGTGAGGGTTTTTGAGCCCGCATTGGATAAGAAGACCCCGCTCGGCCAAGCTGGGCACGAGAACCAAATCGGCGGCTTCCAGCATCCGCCCCGCTTTGGGGGAGAGGGAATAGAAACCATCATCGTCCCGGTCAAGAAACCGATCATAAGGATCGTTCTCGCCATAAAGGGCGCTCACGACGAGCTTCACGCCATCGAGTTTGGAATCATGGGCTTTGGCCTCGTCTAAGGGAGAGAGGAAATGCGCGATATCGGGCAGGGCGAAAATGCTTTCGACCCAACCGATGCCGGTCAGCTCCAACGCTCCCTTAAGGTTCTTTCTCAGCCTCGTGCCCTCGAACACGTCGTTCTTGGGGCCGGGGCTGTAATAGACGAGGATTTTCATCAGGACTATTCGTCGTCCTTGCCGCTTCCGGAGACGCCATCGGACGAAGAGGCGTCCTGGTCGATGTCGGCCGGGGTCACGACTTTGGCGACGGGCTTTTTGGAAGTCTCAACGGTCGGAGCGACCAAAGCCGGGTTGATCTCCTCGACTGGGGCGGGGCCTTCGTCGGCCTCCGCGGATTCGTCGATGTGGGGCACGACGGCTAAGGAAGCCACCTTTTGTCCCGGATCGAGGGCGATGATCTTGACGCCTTGGGTGTTGCGCCCGGCGATCTTGACCTGGGAAAGCGGGGTCCGAATGACGATGCCGTGGGTGGTGATGACCATGAGGTCCTCATCGCCATGGACGCATCTCATCGCGGAAAGCTCGCCGTTTTTGGCACTCTCTTTGAGAGAATAGACGCCTTTGGCGCCGCGTTTGGTGAGACGGTAGCCATCGTAATGGCGCGAGGTGCCGTCCTCCATCGTGATGTCGGTGTCGGCGGCATAGCTGATTTTGCCATAGCCCAAAGAGGTCAGAACCAAGATTTTGTCGCCCTCAAGCGAAGTGGTGATATCCACCAGATGCGACCCGTCTTTGAGGTTCATGCCCGAGACGCCGGCGGCGTCGCGGCCCATGGAGCGGACGTCCGCCTCGTGGAAAGAGCAGACTTTGCCGTTGCTGGAGGCCAGACCGATGACGGCTTGGCCGCTCGTTCGCTTGACGGCGAGGAGCGAGTCCCCTTCCTTCAGGGAAAGGGCGCGTTTGCCGTTGTTGTGGATGGAGGCGAATTCGGTCAGCGCGGTTCGTTTGACGACGCCGCCGACGGTGGCGAAGAAGAGATAGTCTTTGTCGGAATAGTCATCGCAGGGCACAATCGCGATAATCTTCTCGCTCTGGTCGAGGTTGAGAAGGTTGATGGCCGGCATGCCTTTGGAATCGCGGGCGCCGTCCGGAACCATATAGCCCCTCATCCGGTAGACTTGGCCTAACGAGCTGAAGAACAAGAGATCCGTGTGGGTCTTGGTGTGCAGCATGATGGACACGATGTCCCCGTTGGTGGTGCTGATGCCCTTGACGCCGCGGCCGCCTCTGTTTTGCGTCCTGAAGGTCTGGTCGTTCATGCGTTTGAGATAGCCGTTTTTGGTTAAGACCACGATGATGTCCTCTTGCGGGAGGAGATCCTCGTTGTCGATGTCAGCGGCCTCATTCGAGATCTCGGTCACGCGGGAATCGCCGAAGCGGTCTTTGACGTCGGAGAGCTCTTGGATGAAAAGATCGACGATGTGCTGCTTGTCGCTCAGAAGGAACCTATAGCGCTCGATGCTCTTCGTGAGATCGGCGTGCTCAGCCTGAAGCTTGTCTTGCTCAAGCCCCTCCAAACGCCGGAGGGTCATGGCCAGGATGGCATCGGTCTGATCTTCGGTGAGGCCGAAGCGCTCGTTGAGTTTGGCGGCCGATTCCTCGTCGGTCTTGGAAGCCCGGATGATGTGGATGACCTCATCGATGTTGTCGTGAGCCAAAAGGAGTCCCGTCACGATGTGATCGCGGTCGGCGTCCCTCTGGAGGAGGAACTTGGTGCGCCGGGTGAGGACTTCGATCTGGAACTTGTTGTATTCCGAGATCAAAGAAGTGATCGGCAGAACCAGCGGCTCGCCATTGACGAGGCAAAGGTTGATGACTCCGTAATTGATCTGCATCTGGGTGTGTTTGATGAGGTTGTTGGCGACGACTTCGGGGATCGAATCCCGGCGGATCTCGATCACGACCCGGATGCCTTCCTTGTTGGATTCATCGCGGATATCGGTGATGCCATCGATGACCTTGTCGCGGACGAGCTGGGCCATATTCTCGATCATCGCGGATTTATTCACCTGATAAGGGATCTCCGTGATGATGATGCGGCTCCGCCCGCTGTCTTCTTCTTCGATGTGGAATTTGCTCCGGATCGTGACGGAACCCATCCCGGTCGTGAAGTAATCCAGGATGCCCTTCCGCCCCAAAATGACGCCGCCGGTCGGGAAGTCCGGGCCATAAATGCAGGTGGTCATGAGTTCAAGCGGGGTGATGGCCGGGTTTTTGGCCAAAGCGATGCAGGCATTAATGGATTCGGTGAGGTTGTGGGTCGGCATGTTGGTGGCCATGCCCACGGCGATGCCCTCGCTTCCGTTCACGAGAAGGTTCGGGAAGCGGGACGGCAAAACGACCGGTTCTTTTTCGGTGCCGTCGTAGTTGTCGCAGAAGTCGACGGTGTTCTTATCAAGGTCGCGGATGATCTCCACGGCCAGCTTGGTCATTCTGGCTTCGGTGTAACGCATGGCGGCGGGTTCGTCGCCATCGATCGAGCCGAAGTTGCCGTGCCCATCGACAAGCGTGTATCGCATTGCGAAAGGCTGGGCCATGCGGACGAGCGTCAGATACAAGGCGGCGTCGCCGTGCGGGTGGTATTTGCCCATGACGTCGCCGACGATGCGGGCGGATTTCTTATACGGCTTGCCGGGCTGCATGCCCGACTCGTTCATGCCATAGATGATGCGGCGCTGAACGGGCTTTAACCCGTCGCGGACATCCGGGATGGCGCGGCTCTCGATGACGGACATCGAATACGAAAGGAAGGCCATTTGGACTTCATTCGTGATTTCGCGGTCAACGAGACCTGGCATGATGCCCGCCACGGCCGCTTCTTCTTTGACGAGGTCAGCCGGGGTTTCGGGGGCGGTTGCTGGATCGGCCGTTTCAGCCTTGTCGGCTTGCTCTTCCGGGGTTTCCTCGGTAATCGTATCTTTTTTCTTGTCTTCGTTATCCATTGATTTGGCCTCCTATCAAATATCGAGGTTCTGCACGAACTTGGCGTTCTTGGAGATGAAGTCTTTGCGCGGATTGACGTCATCGCCCATGAGCTCAGTGAAAGCCTTATCGGCTTGGGCCGCGTCGTCGACGGTGATGCGGATCATCTTGCGGGCCTTGGGGTCCATGGTCGTTTCCCAAAGTTGTTGGGCATCCATCTCGCCAAGCCCCTTATAGCGCTGGAAGGGGTAGCCGGGTTTGAGTTCGAGGGCTTTCTTGAGCTGCTCGAGCTGATCGTCGTTATAGGCGTAATAGGATTGGCTCTTATAGTCGATCTTATAAAGCGGCGGCTGGGCGATATAAACGAAGCCGCCATCGATAAGAGGCTTCATGAAACGATAAAAGAAAGTGAGAAGCAAAATGCGAATATGGTCGCCATCGACATCGGCATCGGTCATGATGACGATCTTGTGGTAACGGATTTTGGTGACGTCGAAGTTTTCGCGAATGCCAGCTCCGATGGCCGTGATCATGTTGCCGATCTCGGCATTTTTGAAGATGCGTTCCTCGGCAGCCTTCTCGACGTTAAGGATCTTGCCTCTTAACGGCAGAATGGCTTGGGTTTGGCGGTCGCGGCCGTTCTTGGCGCTGCCACCGGCGGAATTGCCCTCGACGATGTAGAGCTCGCAAATGCTCGGATCTTTGGAGGAGCAATCGGCCAATTTTCCGGGCAAGGTCGTGAGGCCAAGCCCCGATTTGCGGATAGTCTCGCGGGCTACCTGGGCGGCTAATCGTCCTTTAGCGGCGATTTTAACCTTCTCAATAATGAGTTTGGCTTGATCGGGGTGTTCCAGGAGGTATTGCTCCAACTGATCGCCGACGATCGTGGAAACGATCTTGCGGACCTCGCTGTTCCCCAGTTTGGTCTTAGTCTGACCCTCGTATTGGGGATTCGGATGCTTGACGGAAATGACGCAGGTGAGACCTTCGCGGCAATCATCGGTCGTGAAGTTCGAGGACTTGTCATCGATGAACTTGAACTTGCGGGCGTAATCGTTGATGGTTCGGTTAAGGGCAAGGTTAAAACCTTCCACGTGCGTGCCACCCTCTTTGGTTGAAATGTTGTTGCAGAAAGAATAGACGCCATCGCTATTGTAATAGTCGGTCCATTGCATCGCGGTTTCGAGGTAGATTCGCTCTTTGCTCCCGCCAAGCAGGGTGACTTCTTCGGCGCCTTGGCAATAAATGACTTCGTTATTAATCGGAAGTTTGCCCTGGTTGATGAAGGAAACGTATTCTTTGATGCCGCCGTTATAAAGGAAAGCGTCGGTGATGGGTTTCTCCTGACGGAGATCGGTCAACGTTATCTTGACCCCGCCATTGAGAAAGGCCATCTGGCGAAGGTGGTTTTTGATTGTTTCGTAACTGAAAACGGTGGTTTCGGTGAAGATCTCCGGATCCGGCAAAAAGGTAACGATCGCGCCATGGTCGGTGCAATCGCCGATTTTCTTGAGATGCTCCCCGATTTTGCCGCCATCGGTGAATTTGATGTCATAGATGCCGCCATCCTTATGGACGGTGACTTCCATCCATTTGGAAAGGGCATTGACGACCGAAGCGCCGACGCCGTGCAAGCCGCCGGAAACCTTATAGCCTCCGCCCTCGCCGAATTTGCCGCCGGCATGCAAAATCGTGAAAGCCGTCTCAACGCCGCTAAGGCCGGTCTTTTTGACGATATCAACCGGGATGCCGCGACCATCGTCTTGGACGGCCACGGAGCCGTCTTTATTGAGCGTGACTTCGATGTTTTGGCAATATCCCGCCAAAGCCTCGTCGATGGAATTATCGACGATTTCCCACACAAGGTGGTGCAGCCCCGCACTCGCGGTCGTCGCAATATACATGCCAGGGCGTTTTCTCACGGCTTCGAGCCCTTCGAGGACCTGAATGTTGTCGGCCGTGTACTTTTCGTCGGCCTTTTCGGCGTTCTTCTCGTTGGCGACATCTTCCATCTTATAGGTGAATTTGTCTTCCTCGGCCAACGATTCCTTAGAGATGCCGCTTTCTTTCGCGGCTTCCTCTTCCTCGTCTTTTTCTATTTGGGCTTCGGATTTCGCGGGCTCTTTTTTTACTCCCGTGAGATCGATGTCGAGCTTTTTCTTCTTTTCTTCCGCCATGGTTATGTCCTCCTTATGGCTTTATGATCGGACACCTCGATATAAGAGGCTCCGTCGATGGATATTTGAGCCGCCGTCACAAACGTCTGACCAATTCTTTCGATGAGGTCGCCGAGACGGCGGGAATGGGCTTCATCCAGCTCGCTATAGACATCATCCAGAACCGCAACGGGCTTCTTGGCCTCGTCTTCAATGAGGAAGAAGGGGGCTAGTTTGAGGGCGATGGCAGCTAAGCGATTCTCTCCTTGGGACCCATAAGACGCGATATCCTTGCCATCGAGAAGGAGCGAGAAGTCCTCCCGATGGATTCCAATCGACGTGGCTTTGTGGAGGATGTCGTTTTCGAGGGCTTTCTCATAAGCCTTTGCGGCTTCTTCCTTAAAGGCGCCGTCTTTGATGAAGGGCCGATAGACGATTGCGACCTTTCGGTCGAGCCCATAGAGCTCGCTCGCGAGGTCGCTGAGTACTTTATTCAGCTCCCCGATATAAAGCCTCCGGTAACGGGCTAGCGGTTCGCTCACTTCGATCATTTGATCGGTCACGACGCCGAGATAGGTGGGATCCGGCTTGCTCCGCTTGAGCGCGGCGTTCCTTTCATCGAGCAAGCGGTTGTATTTCCCGATAAGCGAGAAATAGTCAAGGGATTGCTTGGATAGGTTTAAGTCCAGGAAGTTCCTTCTTTCGGCAGGGGGACCTTTGAAAATAGCGGTATCCTCAGGGGAAAAAAGAATCACATTCACGAGCCGCGAGAGTTCGCTGAGACGATGAATCGGTTTCCCGTTGACGGAGATCCTCCGCCCCGTGGGGGTCAGAACGATCTCGATTTCGCGGGTCAGATCCCGTTCCTCGATCCTAGCCGAGATCCGAGCGCTCGAAGAACCGCTTTTGATCAAAACTCCCGGTTCGCTCGTGCGCCAGCTTTTAGCCAGGCTCAAGTAATAGATGGCCTCAATGAGGTTCGTCTTGCCTGCGCCGTTGGCCCCCTCGATGACGTTGAGCTTCGAAGCGAAGCTTAAAGACAGCGAAGGATAGTTCCGGAAATCCCGAAGTTCGAGGTGAGTGACATTCATTGGCTCGCGATGTCGTAAGAATCGGAACCGATCTGAACGACGTCGCCGGGACGAAGTTTCCGCCCCCGCCGAGTTTCCTTGATTCCCCCGACCATTACGTCGCGGGACAAAAGAAAGCTTTTTGCCATTCCGCCTTGTTCGATGATACGGGCGAACTTTAAAAACTGCCCGAGAGTGATGCAATCACCCTCAATGGCAATTTTTTTAACGTTAGCCAACGTGTCTTTCACCACGATATTATTTTACTACTACGTAGTAAAAAAAGGAATGGCTTTCCACTCCTTTTTAAGACCGCTTTGAAATTGCCTCTAAAACTTCACCGCGTCCTCATTGGCGTGATTAATTCCACGATGGAGTCATCTTTAGGGTCTTTGATGACAAAAGGCTTCATTTCGCCGATAAACGAAAGGACGACATCCTCGCTTCCGAGAGCTCTGACGGCCTGGCTGACGAAGATGGCGTTAAAAGCGATATCCAGCCTCTCGCCCGTAAATTGAATGGTCGTGAGTTTCTCGGCGCCAGAACCGGTCTGATCGCTTGAGGACGAAACTTCAGCGCTGTCCTGGGCCATCGAAAGAAGCACGACGGCAGCCCGATCGGTCGATAAAACGGAGACGCGATCGATGGCGCCCAAAAGCTGTTGGGTGTTGACTTCGAGGAAATAATTGAAATTCGTCGGAATGATGGAACTCGAAACCGGATAGTCGCCCGAGATGAGACGGCTGGAGACGAGGGTGGTCCCAAAACTTAGAATGACCTTGTCGGCCGAAGCGTTGATTTCGACATCCGATCCCGATTCAAAAAGTTTGGTGACATCGATCAAGGTTCTGGCTGGGATGTTAGCGGAGAAACGAAGAGCCGGATCGACGGAGATGCTCTTGCGGGAAAGACGGGCGCTATCGGTCGCGGTGGCGGTAAGTTTGCCGGCCTCGGCTTTGAGATTGATGGCCATGAGAATCGGGCGGGTTTCCTTGTCGAGGGCGGCGAAGGCCGTTTGCTCAACCAGTCTTGTCAAATCGGCTGAATGGATGGTGAAGCCACTGCCGGTCTTCTCCATATCGATATCCGGATATTCGTCGGCGGTTTGGCAATTGAGTTTGAAAGTGGCTTTGCCATCATCGATTTTAGCCATGCTTTCATCGATGATTTCGAGAGAAACCTCTTCGCCTTCGAGTTTGCGGATGACTTCAGAAATAATGTGAGCGTTGATCAAAATGGATCCCAAAGATGAATTGCGGATTATTTCCTTGTCGTTCAGGGTCGGAGGGACGAGCGTCCAGATGGAGATATCGTCATTAGATGCCGTAACCTCCAAACCTCGGTTCGTCATCTCGAGTTTGAAATTAAGCAGGGTCGGGGTTACGGATTTGGCGCCGATGGCGTGTCCGGCAATCAGCAAGCCTTTCAGGAATTGGTCTTTTTTTATTGTGAAACGCATATCTGATGCTCTCCTTCTTTTTTTTAGATACTAATACTACTTATTATTAGTCTTTGTTGAAACTGTGGACAAGTGGCGTGATGACGTTCTTTCTATGTTGCGCTTATTGTACCATGAACAAACTAATGGGTACTAGATTATCTTCGGTGTTTTCTCACGCTTTCAGTCGGCTTTCCAATTCGGAGACGGCCTTTTGGAGATTGCGGTCTTCCTTGAGGGATTTTTCCACCTTAGACACACCGTTCATCACCGTCGCATGGTCCTTGCCGCCGAAGGACTCCCCGATCTTGGCGAACGGAACATCCAACAACGTTCTGATAAGGTACATGGCGATGTGTCGCGCCAAGGCAATTTGGCTCGTTCGGATTTTGCCGGTGAGTTGATAGGGCGCCAAGTTGTAATAGTCAGCGGCCACATTGATGATTTTCTCTTCTGAGAGCTTGGTTTTGTCGTTTTGGACATCCACGAGGCTTTGGACGGAATCCATCGCGGTGCTAAGGTCCACGTGCTTGGTTGGATGGATGTTGACAGTATAAAAGAGAAGACGGTCGAAAGCCCCCTCGAGTTCCCGCACGTTTTTATGAAAACGATCAGCGAAATAGCTAATGACTTCCGGATCGAAATCCGAGACGTTAAGACCATTGGCTTCGATTCTGAGCCTAAGAATGGATTCGCAGGTTTCTTTTTCGGGGGCGTTGATGGAAAGAGGCAACCCCTGCACGAAGCGGGATTTAAGCCTCTCATCCAAGCCATTGAGTTTGCTGGGATGTTGGTCAGAGGTCAAAACGACTTGTTTTCCCGCCGCATAGAAATTGTTGTAAATGGAGAAAAAGGTTTCTTCGGTTTTCTGCTTGTTGACCAAAAACTGGACATCATCGACGAGAAGCACATCCACTGAGTCTTTGAACCAATCGACGATGTTGTTATCGCCCTTGTCGCCCGTGACGTATTTGACGTATTCATTAAGAAATTCCTGGGCGTGAACATAAAGAACTCGCATATTCGGAAATTTCTCTTTGATTGAATTGCCGATTGCATGGAGAAGATGGGTTTTGCCTAAACCCGAATCCCCGTATATAAGGATGGGGTTGTATAGTTTCCCGGGGTTTTGGGACACCATCAACGAAGCCTGATAAGCTTCGCGATTGGAGGGTCCTACCACGAAAGTCTTGAATGTATATTGGGGATTAAGATAACTATCGGCGAAATAAGCCGGTTTGACCGGCTTGGCTTCTACGGTCTTTTTGGCGTCTTCGAGTTTGACGAATTTGATTTCGAAATTAGATTCGGTGGCTTCTTTGACCACCTCATCGATCAGGTCTTTATATTTAGTGGAAAGTATCTGGACCGCCAAACCGGAATTAGCCACCACGATCATCTGATTCCCGTGAATGGAGTCGATATAACTTCCGTCAAAGAAGGAATCATAGACCAGCGGATCATCCATCCGATCTTTTATTTTAAGAAGGATCCGATCCCAGAGCGCGGCGATCTCACTGATGCTTTTTTCCATAAATGTAACCGACAAAAATCTAACATATCCACCGAGGCAACTCACGCAAAAATAACCAAAAAACGATTTATCCACAATCATGGTTCCAAAAACGCCACGCAAAGGCCCCCAAAAACGTTTTCAACAAAATCATTAATGTGAACAAAATGTGGATAAACAAACTGATTTTTCTTCTCGGTGGGGAAGCCTCGGAAATCGGCACTTATCCACAGCTAATCATTAAGAAATAAATGGCTCAGGATCTATATTTTACGATGTTCGTTAACCTAACATGGAAAACTTATCCTCGCCTCGGTTGGTTGTTTGTTGGAGTCCCGACGAGGTCTATTGGGTTCTCGACAATGGGCATTAGATGGCGATATTGATTAATGTAAGGGGTTTCATAGGTAATTATTTGGTTATTTCCGAGTCTTTTCCCTTCTTTAATTATGCGTTGTCCACAATTTACAATATTCGTTGGATTTTCGTTTTTGAATTGTTGATCAATACCGTCGCTTGCGCGCGTACGTGTTATTTCTTTATTGTCTTGAAACCTTCCAAAACCTATAATCTATCCGCACGCAAGTGAACCTCGGAGGAAAAGGATATGAAGAAAACGTACCAGCCGTCTAAAGTGAAGCACGCCAATATGGCTGGCTTCCGTGCCAGAATGGCGACCCCAGGCGGTCGCAGCGTCCTTGCTCGTCGCAGAGCCAAGGGCAGATCCAAAATTGCTGACTGATTCCTGCCTAGGCAGGATTTTCGGTTTTTTGAGGAATCGATGAAAAGAGCCAATCGGATTCTAAAACATCAGGAATTCGATGATGTCATCAGTTCCTCCCCCTTCATCAAAAGCCAGCACTTTGTGATTCATTTTCGTAAAAACGAAAAGAAACTCGCTCGCATTGGCGTTCTTGTTTCCAAAAAGAATGGCAACGCCGTGATTCGGAACAAGATCAAACGCCAAATTCACGCTATCGTCGGAGCCCATTTGGACCTCTCCAAAGAAATCGACCTCATCATTATCGCCAGGACCACCTACGACACCGCGAAATTTCACGATGAGGAAACGGAACTTGCCTCCTCATTAATGAAGATCGGAGAAAAAAATTGAAAAAAAGCACTAAAGCAAAAATTCTCGGCGGAATGGCCTTGTTGGTCGGGGTCGTCATGCTTTCAAGCTGCACCGCGAATTTCTGCTCTAACTTCGACAAAGCCGCCATCGCCTATCCATATGAACAGGGCGTGACGGTTTATTGCGACAAAGATCAGATACCGGACGAATACGTCGACCCCTCTTTAAGCTGGCAGCCTTATGAAAGCGAAGGAAACACCGATCTTTGGGCATATATCCCGGTCGATGCCGATGGCTTTTATGCCGCTCAAAAAGCCATTTATCTCACTAATACGGTCATCGGCACGGCTTATAACGATGCCTATAACATTCCCTCTTATGACTATTGGAAGGGCATGGATCAAAAGCTTTTGGATGCCGCCATCGCTCAAGATGCTTCGGAGAATGGCAAAGTAGCAGCCGATATCAAGAAAACCGTCACTGCCTCCGAAATCAATCCTTTCGATCAGCCGGATTGCCTTGGAAACGAAAGCGGAATTATTGCGAATCCCGATGGCATTCTAAGAAATTACGGTTATTTAAAATTCTATGGATCCGATGGCAACAACTGGACTAATTGGGACGAGTGGACGGCCGAACTTAAGACTTCATTGGGCGCTCCGGTCTGCCCCAATAACGATTTTGCCTCTCTTTACAAGAGCGATCTCAATAGCATCATCGGCGGCGCCCGTGCTTGCATCACCACCCGAGGAGGCAACTATGGGCATTACGGAAACAGCTCCAACTGGGCTGTTCAGATTGCCTCCACCTCTTGGGGCGATGCTTGGGGCAAAGGCTTCCTCGAAGGCTTGATTGTTTACCCCATCGCTTTCATGATTGATAGTTTCTCGTTTTCTTTGGATGCCAATTTGGCGGGATGGAGTCAGATTTGGGCCATTGTCTTCGTCACCCTCATCGTCCGATTCCTCCTTATGGGTTTGACTTTTAAGAGCACCCTCGATCAGCAAAAGACCCAAGCCTTGCAACCCCAGGTCGCAAAACTTCAGGCCAAATATCCAAACAGCAATACCAACAAAGCCGAAGCCGCTCGTCTTACGCAGGAGACGATGGCGTTATATAAGAGGAATAAGATCAACGTTGCCTCGACCTTCATTGGATTATTGTTCCAATTCCCAGTTTTCATCGCCGTGTGGGGGGCTCTCCAGGGCAGCGCCGTTTTATCGTCCGGAGAATTCCTCCATCTCCGTCTTTCGGATAGCATTCAGTCCGTTCTCTTGAACTTCTCTGGCGGATGGTATGTCAATACCACCGGTTGGTGGACCGCGTTTGTCCTCTTTGTTCTTATGGCCGGGTTCCAATGGGTCAGCATGATGCTTCCTCAATGGATGACCAAAGCCAGAACCAAAACTCAGATCAAAGTTTCGGCTAATCCTGCTCAGGATAAAAACGCCCAGACCATGAAATGGGTGATGTATGGCATGCTTGTTTTCACGATTATCATGGGTTTTGCCTTACCGGCTGCCATGGGAGTCTATTGGGCCATCGGAGCCGTCATTTCCATGATTCAGACCCTTATCACGCAATACCTTATGGCGCGCCATGACAAAAAGCTTAAAGAAGGAAGGATTTAAATATGAAGCAGTACGCGAACAAGACCGTCGAGGATTGCCTGGCGGAGGCCAGCAAAGAGCTGGGAGTCCCCTCCGAGGAGATCGTTTACCGCATTATTGAAGAAAAGAAGGGCCTTTTCTCCAAAAAAGCCTTAATTGAGGTCTATGAAGTCAATGATGCCGTGGCCTTTGCCCAGGATTATCTCAAGACCGCCATCGAAGGCATGGGCATCGAAATCACCACCGAAGCCAAAGTCGAAGAGGATATCATTCATATCACGATCAATTCCGAACGCAACCCGGTTCTCATTGGAAAGAACGGCCGAACGCTTCAATCTCTTAACGAATTGGATCGTCTTGCCGTCAGCAACAAATTCCGTCATCGCTATCGGATTCTTCTCGATGTCGGCGGGTATAAAGAAGATAAGTATTCCCGTATCGCCTACGTCGCCAAGAAGACCGCCAATGACGTTCTCAAGAGTCACATTGACGTGAAACTCGATCCGATGACTCCCGACGAGAGAAGGGTTGTCCATAATACGCTCACCGGTTTGGCCCATATCAAAACCGAATCCTCGGGCGAAGGAACCGACCGTGCCGTGACGATTAAATTCGTGGAGTAATCGAAAGGTTAAGAAGCGGGCCCAACGGCCCGCTTCTTTTTTTACAAAGACGAAGCGAAGAAAAATTTCTTTCCAAAAAGAAGCGCAGGCCAACGCGAGAAACGCTTAATCCTCGTATAATATCACTATGAGCAATGTCATCGTGGCTTTGGCGACGGCGCCTCTCAAAAGCGCTTTGGCCCTCATCCGCCTTTCGGGAGAAGGCGTTTTTGCGATGACCGATGAGGTTTTTTCTCATAAAATCAGCGGAATCCAAGAACACGCGATATTTTTCGGAACCCTTAAAGATGAGGGCGAAACCATCGACCAAGTGGTCCTGTTGGCTTATCCCGCCCCTCATTCGATGACCGGCGAAGATGTCGTCGAGATTTCCTGCCACGGTTCCCTGATCATTACCCGCGAAATCATTGAATGTTATCTAAAAAGAGGCGCCAATTATGCCACGCGAGGAGAATTCTCCAGCCGCGCTTTCTTTAACGGGAAGATGGATTTGGTCGAGGCCGAAGCGATCAACGAATTAATAAACGCCACGACCCAAGAGGCCAAGAATCTTTCGTTATTGTCGCTCCAAGGAAAAACCAGCGATCTCGTGAAACCCCTTAAAAAAGACCTTGCCGACCTTTTAAGTCTTATCGAAGTCAACATCGATTTCCCGGAATATACCGATATTGAAGAGGCCAACGAAATCAAGATTTCCGTTAAGATAAAAGAAATAAGAAAAAACGTTTCCTCGCTTATCAAAGGCGGCGAAGAGGGGAAAATCGTCAAGGAAGGAATCAAAGTCGCCATCGTGGGTGAGCCCAACGTTGGCAAATCTTCGCTTCTGAATGCCTTGATGAACGAAGAGAAGGCCATTGTGAGCGAGATTCCAGGAACCACCCGCGATGTGGTCGAAGGAGACATTAATCTCAAAGGCGCGGCCCTTCATTTATTGGATACTGCCGGAATCCGGGAAAACGCCAATCGCCTCGAAGCCATGGGAATCGCCAAAAGCGAAAAATCCATCGCCGAAGCCGATGTCGTGGTATTGGTCGTTGATGCCACCAAAGGGCTCCAAAAAGAAGACGAAAAAATCCAGAAAATGGCTGGCCAGAAGAAAATCGTCATCACCGTCTATAACAAGAAAGATCTTTTACCTAAAAAAGAAACGGGGAAACTCTATATCAGCGCTCTTAAAAAAGACATTCAGCCCCTCCTTGACAAGATTTATCAGGAATTGGATCTCAGCGAAGGAGCTTTTGTCATCCCGTCTCTTTCCTCCATTCGCCAAATTGGCCTATTGAAGAAAATCGACGGCTGCTTGGCCCAAGCTCAAGACGATTGCGCAAAGAACATTCCCATTGACCTTGTATCCGTTAACCTTTCGGCGGCTTATAATTCCGCGCGCGAACTTTTAGGCGAAGACGCGACTCTGGATTTGACCGACGAAATATTCTCCAGATTTTGTGTGGGAAAATAAAATGTTGGATAGCCACTGCCATCTCAACGACGAAAAACTATTCTCGCGAAGAGAAGACGTCATCAAAAGGGCTCACGAGGCCGAAGTTACAATTCTTCTGGTCGTGGGTTGGGATTTGGAAAGTTCGAAAAAGGCCATTCAAATCGCTCACGAAAACGAAGGTATTTTCGCCGTGGTTGGACTTCACCCCGAAAATATTGCTGAAGCCCCCGCTGACATTTTGTGCGAAATCAAAGAATTGGCTCGCGATAACAAGGTCATCGCAATCGGCGAAATCGGCCTCGATTATCATTGGTATAAGGATCTCGCGGTCAGGGAAGCGCAAAAAACGTGGTTCGTCCGCCAGATTGATTTGGCCAATGAACTCAATCTTCCGATTTCCATTCACGCCAGAGATGCTTCTGAAGACGTTTATGAAATTTTGTCAAAACACCCGCCTCTTCAAAAAGGCGTTCTTCACTGCTATAGCGGGTCAACCGAAATGCTTCATAAATTCGCTGATTTAGGAATGTATTTTGGTTTTGACGGGCCGATCACCTATAAAGGCTCGGCAGTCCCCAAAGCCAACGTCATAGCCTGCCCATTCGATCGTCTTCTCACCGAAACCGATTCCCCTTATTTGACTCCCGAGCCCTACCGCGGGGAAATCAACGAGCCCAAATTCATCAAAGTCATTTTTGAGGAAATGACGCTGCTTAGAAAACAAAATCCCGAAATCTTAGAAAAACAGATTGAAGATAATTTCAAAAAACTATTTCACGTGGAACCGGTAAAATGAAAAAATATCCTGCCTTAATCGTCGTTGAAGGAAAAACCGATAAAGATTTTATCGGGTCTTTTTTGGACTGTGATATTATAACCACTAATGGTAGCGAAGTTTCACGTGAAACAATTAATTTCATTAAGGAAGCCGCTACCAGAAGAAAGGTAATTGTCTTGACCGATCCTGATGCCCCGGGCTCTCGGATAAGAAGCATTTTGAATAACAATATCCCTGGTTTGCAGAATGCCTTCGTCCCTAAAGAAAAATGCATAAAACGTCACAAAGTCGGAGTGGCCGAATCGTCCAAAGATGTGATTTTGGAGTCTTTGGCAAATCTTATTCCGGGGACTTCCATCAAAGATAGCGATTTGACCCTTATTGATTTATGCGAGTTAGGTTTGATTGGAAACGATAACTCTTCCCAAAAACGCAAAATCCTTGAGGAAAGACTGCATCTGGGACACACTAACGGAAAATCTTTCTTAGGACGTTGCCAGGCGTTAGGGTTGTCGAGGATAAATTTGGAGGAAGCCCTCAATGGATGAGAAAAGTTATTTTGAGAATATCGCCGAATATAAACTCTTGGCCAAACACGAGGTCGGGCAAAATTTTTTAATCGACAGCGAGGCGGCCAAAAAAATCATCGCTTTGGCCGACATCAAAGCCCATGACAAAATTTTGGAGATTGGTTCGGGGGCCGGATCATTGTCTTTTTTCATTGCCAAAGGGGAAGCCCAAACCGATCTAATCGACATCGATGAAGGTTTGGTGGCGAAACTCGTCGAAGATTTCCAAAAAGAGGAAAACATTCATTCATTAAAAGGAAACATCATGAGATGGGATTTGGCTTCTTATTCGAAAATCATCGGAAATCTCCCCTACTATATCACTTCTGGAATTTTAGAGAGGATTCTTTTGGAGGCTTCTGACTGCGACAAAGCGGTTTTGATGGTTCAGAAAGAAGTCGTTTCGAGATACACCGCCAAAATTGGATCTAAAGATTATGGACCTTTGCCTCTTCTAATAAACTATCGCGCCTCTTTGGTTAAGGCCTTTAATGTTCCGCGAACATCCTTTTTGCCGTCTCCTCATGTTGAATCCACGGTTTTTGTTTTAAATTTCAACAAAGACGTCAAAATCGGGGACGCCCAAAAACTTTATGCCTTGGTTTCCAAACTTTTCCTTCATCGGAGAAAGACCATCCAAAATAATTTGATTAGTGTTTTGCAAAATAGCGACAAAGCCTCGTCAATACTTAAAAAATGCGGAATTTTAACGACCAAAAGACCGGAGGAACTTTCCTTAACCGACTACCTTAACCTTGTTTCTCAATTGCATTAAGCTTTTAAACTAGTAAAATCTTTTTGCGTCAACCATGTTATTTGCAAGAAATTCACTTGTTGTCAAATCATACGCGAAGATAAATGTCTCCCTTCGCGTTTTGTCGAAGCGTCCTGATGAGTATCACGAACTCGAAATGGTCAATCTTCCTCTCGAGCTTCATGATGTCATCGAGATTGAAAAGGCCTCGATGGTTCCGGACACTTTCATTACCTGCGATGATATCGGTCTTGCCAACGCCCGGCATAATCTTTGCAAAAAGGCCGTCGACGCAATGCGTAACGAATATCATTTCAGCGATAACTTCAATATTCATATCCATAAAGAAATACCTTTTGCGGCTGGTTTGGGCGGAGGATCCTCCAACGCCGCGGCCGTGATTCTTGCCATCGTTGATTTGCTTCATATTAAAGCCGATCCCGTGATTCTTAGCCAAGTCGGAAAATCCATTGGTGCCGATGTTCCCTTTTTTCTGTTGAATAAACCCGCTCTCGTGACCGGAATCGGAGAAAAGATTCAAATCATTCGTGTTCTCAATTCTTATTACTGTCTTATCGTGAAGCCAGTTCAGGGCCTTAGCACCACCAGCGTCTTCGCAGTGGCCGACAATTTCGTTCGAACCCCTATTGATACCCAAAACGTCATCAAAGCTTTAGGAACTGGCAATGATGATCTTTTGGCCAACAGCATCGGAAATGATCTCTACGCCCCTGCCAAATCGCTTTTGCCTGAGATTGAAACTATTGTTCATTCTCTCCAGGAAAATGGATTTTCCATTGTTAGCATGTCTGGCAGCGGATCTGCCGTCTTCGCCCTATCGCTCGATCAGAAAAAAATCAAAGAAGCCGCAAAAAAATACGAGAAACTTGGTTACGTCGTCCGTTTAACTAAGACTTCGATTTAAGCTTGTTTTATAATTAATACCATCGTTACGCCGAATCCCTGACTGGGAGAAGGAGTTTTTATGGATAAATACGCAATAATTCTCGCCGCTGGAAAAGGTTCGCGGATGAAGAGCAAAAGGGATGACATCTCCAAGGTTTCGTTTCCGATCTTGGGGCAGCCCCTCGTCAAATACGTCATTGAGGCTTTAAAACCCCTATCTTTTAAAGAAATCGTTGCAGTGATCGGATTTGGAGGCGCAACTTCTGAACCCATCGTCAAAGACGATTGCAAGGTGGTATGGCAAAGAGAGCAAAAGGGATCCGGGCACGCGGTTATGATGGTGGCTCCCATTCTTGAAGACAAAGAAGGCGAGACGATTGTTTGCTGCGGAGACACGCCCTTATTAACCTCCGAAACCTTGACCTCTCTTTTCGCCGAACACGAACACAGTAAAAATGCCTTAACTATCATGACCTCGGTTCTTGAAGACCCTTTCGGCTATGGAAGAATCGTCAAGAAGGGCGGGAATGTGATCAAAATCGTTGAACAGAAAGACGCCAACGAAAAAGAAAAGGGAATCCAGGAAGTCAATGCCGGAGTCTATGTTTTTGATAACAAAGAGCTGTTTAAAGCTTTGAAGCATTTGACTACAAATAACGCGGCTGGGGAATATTATTTGACTGACGTCATCGGAATTTTTGTTAAAAAAGAACTCAAAGTAAGTTCGTTCGCAGTTAAGGACGTCGAAGAAACTTATGGAGTAAATGATCGTTATCAATTGGCTCTTGCCGGGAAAATAATCCAAAAAAGGATTAATAAGGCTTTAATGGTTTCGGGGGTCACGATCGAAGATCCGGACACCACTTATATCGCTCCTGGTGTCACTATTGGCCAAGATACCATTATCCGGCCAGAAACGTTTCTTTTTGGGAAAACTCACATCGGAGAAGAAAACATCATCGGCCCGAATTGCTATTTCCAAAACGTTGTGGTTGGAAACAATAACGAGATTATCTTTTCGCACCTTGTTGATACGAAAGTCGGGAACGCCACTACCCTCGGGCCTTATCTTAGAACTCGCAAAAACGTTATCATTCATGACCGGGCTCACATCGGAAATTTTAATGAAATCAAAAATTCAGAATTTGGCGAAGGAAGCAAAGCCGCCCATCTCTCTTATTTAGGGGATTCGACGATAGGGAATGACGTAAACGTCGGATGTGGAACGATTATCGCCAATTATGACGGCGTTAACAAATTTAACACTGAAATTAAAGACAAAGCCTTTATAGGTTCGGGATCCACCATCATTAGTCCTGTGATTATTGGAGAAGGGGCTTTTATTGCCGCCGGATCCACCATCAATAAAAACGTGCCAGCCGATGATATGGCTATTGCCAGACAAAGGCAAGAAAACAAGAGAGGGTATGCTAGAGTTCTTCACGAAAAAGCTTTGGCCAAAAACAAGAATATTAAATAAAATCTGTGCAAAAATATTACATAAATAGATTTTAGAAATTTCAAAAAACTGCAAAAAATTGAATAAATCCAATAAAAAGCCTATTTATTTTAATAATTGATTCCATTTGTCTTTTCAGTGGTAGTATTTTAATTGAGGAAAAGCCATGGATTGGATTGGGGTTTATGGCCACAACATTTATATAGATGACAAACTTGTTGGCTATATTTCAGGAAACCAACAAGATGGCAATGGCATACTTTTTATATCTGGCCACAAATTTGCTATTTTGACCGCAGAAGGCGAAATAACTATTAATGCCACGAAAGTTGGATTGATTGATAACGGGGGCGATGTTTATTTTAAAAAGAACCTTGTTGGGGAGATAGATTCGAAAAACGATCTTAGGTTTTATGGTTCAAAACTTAAAATATAGTCGATCGTTATTAAAATAAATAACAAATGTAAATAATGGAATAAACGTCACGCGATTGAATAATTTAGTTCCATAATGATTATATTGATAGCGGCAAAAAACTTGCCGCATTTTTATTTCTTTTTTTTGGAAAGAAAATCTAATAAGTTTTTTTGTGCTTAACCACAATTCAAATATAAATAAATAGTGTAATTAAAAATGCATTACAAATGCGTTACATATATAATAGACCAGAGGATTGTAAAATGGCGAAGACAACTATGAATTTAAGGGTTGATTCAATCTTAAAGAAAAACGCTGAAAAAGTTTTCTCTGATTTGGGTCTTTCCGTGTCTGCTTGCGTTGTTTTATTTCTTAAAGCTACCATTAGGGAAAAAGGTCTTCCTTTCGATGTCAGGGTCTCCAATACGGCGAAAATAAAAAAAACAAAAAAACCCAATAAATATTTTAATGTTTCCAAGAAGGGCAAAAAGGATTTTGATCTTTATGGGTCAACGTCGATCAAGAACGCGATTAACAAATTATAATAAAATGTTCTAGAATAATTAGGAGGATAAAAGAATGAACGAAAAAAGTAGTGTTTATTTTACTGATTTCCGGGTCCACGTCGGGGAATCTATTACTCATAAACTTCAAAGACTTTTAATTAAAGGCGGTATTGATAATATCGATTTCGATGGAAAATTCGTTGCTATTAAGATGCATTTTGGAGAATTGGGAAATCTCTCTTTTCTTAGGCCAAATTACGCAAAAGCGGTGGTTGATCTGGTCAAAGAACGCGGTGGGAAACCCTTTTTAACTGATTGCAACACTCTTTATCCTGGTTCGCGAAAAAATGCACTTGAACATCTTGATTGCGCGGCCATTAATGGTTTTAACGAAACCTCTACGGGATGCCACATCATTATCGGTGACGGTTTAAGGGGAACCGACGAAATTAATGTTCCTGTTCATAATGGAAATTTAATCAAAGAAGCTCATATCGGAGAAGCCATCATGGATGCGGATGTCTTTATCTCATTAACCCATTTTAAGGGGCACGAAGAAACCGGGTTTGGCGGCGCCCTGAAAAATATTGGAATGGGTTGTGGATCTCGAGCTGGGAAAATGGATCAACACAGTTCAGGGAAACCTAAGATCGATACATCGAAATGTCGTGGATGCAAAAGATGTGCGAAAGAATGCGGGTCTGACGCCATTTCTTATCCTAACGGAAAGGCTGTAATTGATTTGAAAAAATGCAAGGGTTGCGGTCGGTGCATTGGAGCTTGCGCTTTTGACGCCATTTCGCCGATGTCCTATATTGCCAATACCATATTAGATAAAAAAATAGCGGAATATGCCATGGCCGTAACTTATGGAAGGCCATGTTTCCATGTTTCGTTAATAATGGATGTATCTCCCAATTGCGATTGTCACGGAGAGAACGACGCCCCCATCATTCCCGACGTTGGAATGCTTTGTTCTTTTGATCCGGTGGCTCTTGATCAAGCCTGCGTTGATTTGTGCAATAAACAAGATGCCATCATCAACAGCCAACTTGGAGAGAACCTTGCAAAAAGTCGTGACAAAACGGGAGACGTATTTCATGACAACAACGTTTCAACTGATGGCCGATCGGCTCTTGAACATGCCGAAGAAATCGGTTTAGGGACCAGAAATTACGAATTGATAGTCATTAAGTGATGCCTCGGTCATTGGAATGAATCAATCGAGATTTGATGAGGTGGAGAAACTCATCAAAACGCTTTTGGGGGAAATGCCGCAGTTTTCGGATTGGGCTTCAAGAGCATCCGCCGATTACGTTAGCCAAAGAAATTTATTGCGTGGCCTGATGAACTTGCGGAACCCCAAGACCCTGAATCCGGAATTTATAAAGTTTCAAGACAAACTGCTTCAAGAAGAATTGAACGAAAAAGGGGTAGTTTCGGTCTTCATGCTTCCAGCGACCTCAATCCCAAAGATTGCCTTGTGGAAAGGTGACATAACGAGGCTCCAATGCGACGCCATCGCGAATGGCGCCAACTCTGAAATGCTGGGTTGTTTCGTTCCTGGCCATAATTGCATAGATAACTGCATCCATAGCGCAGCGGGTCTTCAACTCCGAGAGGAATGTTCCGAGATTATTAAAAAGCAGGGGCACGAAGAAACTCCGGGGGCCGTCAAACTCACCCACGGGTATAATCTTCCCTGTAAATATATTCTTCAAACAATGGGCCCCATCGTAAATATTCGTCCTACTAATCAAAACGAAAAAGATCTGGAATCGTGTTATCTTTCTTGTCTGAATCTTGCCACTGAGAAACACTTTAAAAGTTTGGTTTTTCCTTGTATTTCAACCGGGGCCTTTTCGTTTCCTCACCAAGAAGCGGCGAGAATTGCTGTCCATGCGGTTGAAGAATATCTGAATGAAAACGAAGAAGCCCCGGCGGTGGTTTTCGACGTTTTCCTCGACATTGATTTTGAAATTTATAATCGGCTGTTAAATTAAAAAAACTTGGGCCATGTAAGTGAAATCATGCCATTTTTTAAATCATTATCGAAAAAAATCTCAGATTTTGTGAACGAATTTATCGTTGTACTGATCCCGAGGATTCGGAGTTTCTCCGGACGGATGGCCGATAATCATGATGTTTAACGGAATGATGTGTTTAGGGAGGCCTAGAATTTTTCTGACTTGTTTTATTTCATGCTTAACTGGGTAAACACCGCACCAAACCGCCCCAAGACCCAAATCGGTTGCGGTCAAGAGAATATTCTCGGCCGCCGCCGAAGTGTCTTCAACCCATAATTGGGAACTAAAAGGAATGAAGCGGAGAGAATTTCCAGCCACGACAATCATTAGTGGTGATTTGTATTTAGCGAATCCGACTTTGTTAAGTTCGGCGATTTTGACGGGATCCTTGATTACGTAAAACTCCCATGGGCGGAAATTCATGGCGCTCGGTCCTGACATGGCAGCATGCAGAAGGCAATCGATTTCCTCGTCGCTCACTGTTTGGTCGGTAAAAGAGCGAACACTGCGTCTTTTGAGAAGAACTTCCTTTAATTCCATGTGGTTTGGCCTCTATTCATTATAAGAAGAATTTTAATGCCCGCAAAAATAATTCAAACGAAACATCACTCATAAATTGGAGATTAAATGAACAAGGTAACGCCGGCGTTTTCGCTTTCGGAAAGATAGGTGGCAACGCCAACGTAATCAATGCCGTCTATAAGTTCTTCTTTCTTTATTCCCATAATGTCCATTGACATGGTGCAGGCTAAGAATCGGACACCGGCTTTTTGGGCGTTGGCAAGTTGTTCTTCCAAGACTGGAACGTTCTTCTTTTTCATGACGCCGCGCATCATTTTCGAACCCATTCCCAACATGTTCATTTTGGAAAGTTTGAACTTTTTGGCTCCTTTGGGCATCATCCACCCAAACATTCTTTCGATGAAAGATTTTTTAACGTGGGGGGCTTTTGATTTTCGCAGAAGATTCAAACCCCAGAAAGTGCAAAAAACAACGGCTTCATTGCCCATGGCTCTCGTTCCTTGAGCAATGATCATGGCCGCAAGCGCCTTATCCATGTCACCGCTGAAAAGAACGATCGTGGTTTTTCCGGAATTCGGGGTTATTTGAGTTATCGGGGAGACGGCTTTGACGCCTTTTTCAATCACGGCAACATATTTTCCGTTTCCTTGATCCTCGCTAATCAACGTATTTCCGGTGCTCTTGCACCACAAAGCTGCATCGCTCATGAATCCACAATCCGAGGCCGTGATCTTCATTTTTTCTCCGGGATGAAGTTTCTCGGCTGCCTTGGCGGCCTCCATGATCGGTCCTGGGCATTGGAGGCCACAGGCATCTATTTCAATGGTCGGATTGGTTTTGTCGTCATTCATTGTATTGTTTCCTCCCTGAGGTTTTTCTTCGTTTTGGACGGTTGCTGGCTCTCCATAAGTCGCTTCATATAAGCGAAGGCCGCCCTCGAGGTTATAGACGTTTGTATATCCCAGATTAACCAAAACTCGAATCCACATATAAGCGGTCAAACCAACGTTGCAATAAGCGATGATTTTGGCGTTTTTGTCTTTTGGCAAATCGCTTAAGTGATCTCTTATCGTTACGAAAGGAATATTGATGGCGTCATCGAGATGCCTTACCCCATATTCAAGGGGGGTTCTGGCATCAATTAAGAAAGCACCTTCTTTTTCCTGGTCGAATGATAAAACGGAAACCTGCTTAAATTGACCCTCCAGCAAATTCATGGCCGCATAGCCAGCGATATTGACAATATCTTTGGCCATTCCATAAGGAGGGGCATACGAAAGTTCAAGTTCCGCCAAATCCGAAACCTTCATTTTGGCTTTGAGAGCGGTGGCGAGAATATCAATGCGTTTATCGACGCCTTCAGGACCGACCGCCTGAGCGCCCAAGAGTTTTCCGTCATCCGGCGAGAAAATGATTTTTAGAGTAAGCATCTGAGCCCCAGGATAATAACCAGCATGCTGGTTCCTTGTGATGACGACCGAATTGTGGGGGATTCCTTTGCGGGTTAATAAGGCCTCACTATTTCCGGTTGATCCCCCGGCCAAATCGAAGACCTTGACGATAGATGTTCCAAGAACTCCTTGATAGGTATATGGTTTCCCGTTTATCACATCCGCCACTAGGCGTGCCTGACGATTAGCCGGACCCGCCAACGCGATATGCGTAGGGCTTCCATCGATGTCATCCTTGATGCAGGTAACGTCGCCAATCGCGTAGATATCCTTTTTTATTTCACCGGTCACGGCATCGAACGTTTCCATTTTTTCATTGGTCAAAACATAACCTCCCTGGTCCATTTTCAGGGAAGCAGATTTTGCCAAAGCGTCATCGGGAACGATTCCGATTGCCAAGATGTTTATGTCCGTTGCAATTTTCTCTCCGTTTGTGAGAAGGACGGTATGGCCTTTATCGGAGAACCCCGCCAAAGAATATCCTAGTTTCAAAGAAACGCCGTTTCTCTCAACTTCATTTTGAAGAAGTTTGGCCATCTCGGGATCAAATGGAGGCAAAATCTGATTTTTGCCTTCAACTAAAGTTACGTTTAGACCTCGAACCACAAAATTCTCTGCTATCTCAATTCCGATAAACCCGCCCCCAACGACAAGCGCTTTTTTGGGGTTTTTTTCAAGTTGAGAATAGATGGTATCGACATCTTCGATGTTACGAAGATAATAAACATTGTCGGCTTCGGACAGCCCCATGAAGTCTATTTTGCGAGGGGCGGCACCGGTAGCGATAATGAGCTTGTCGTAAGATTCTTCATATTGCTCGCCGCTATCGGTTTTGCGAACCAAAACCGTCTTTTTTTCAGGATCGATTGAAATGGCCTCGTTATGAATACGAACATCGAGATTGAATTTGGCTTTTAATGTCTCCGGGGTTTCTTGCAAAAGCCTTGCGCGATCCTTAATCACCCCGCCCAGATAATAGGGCAAACCGCAATTGGCAAAAGAAACGTAACCGTTCCTCTCGAGAATCACGATTTCGTCTTTTTCGCTTAGGCGTCTCAGCCGAGCGGCCGCAGTGGCGCCCCCGGCGACTCCTCCAATTATTAAGATTTTTGACATAAGAGTACCTCCTTGCGAATAATAGCATTCGTATGGCAAGAAAGCATCTGACATACATTTACAAATCGTTTTTTGGGAGAAATTTTAATAAATCGCTAAGAAAATCAATTTTTTTATCGCAATCGGTGGTTTTTAAGGCAGAACCGATTCCAATAGCAAAAAAGCCGCCATTTTTAGCCGCTTCGATTCCGGCTGAGGCGTCTTCCACGACCGCACATTTTTTAGGCGAGAGGCCAAGTTTGTCTGCAGCCTTAAGAAATACCTCGGGATTTGGTTTGGAATGCGTTATTTCATTCCCATCGACTATGGTATCGAAATATTTCTTTATGTCGACTTGTTCGACTATATAAGTGGCGTTTTTGCTGGAAGAACCAACCGCCAAGAGGACACCCTTTGATCTAAGTTCTTCTAAAACTTTCCTCGTTTGAGTCGAAACGTCAGAAGGCTTCATTGTTTTTAGAAAATTACGATACATTTGGTTTTTTTCATCGGCAAAAACGGCTTTTTCTTCTTCGGAGTAAACCTTTTCGGATTTTTCTAAAATGATATTTAAACTTTCCATCCTCGAAACCCCCCTTAAACGATCGTTATCTTTTTCGTTGAAGGGTATTCCAAGATTATCAGCCAATTTTTTCCAAGCCAAATAGTGAAAGCGATCCGTGAAAACGATCACCCCATCCAAATCAAAAATGATTCCCTCAAACATTTTTTATGCTCCTTATTTTTATTCTTTCTTGATGAACGATCGCCTCTTTGATGATTCCGTTCTCAACAAAACGGATTCTCATTCCTTTTATTTGTTTGGGGAAACTTGGTTTAAAGCCTATTTTTCCTTTGATGCGACGCAAGCCGGCGAAACCAAAAACCGAGGACAAATAAGCCCCGCCCGAACTGGCGGGATGGGTCCCTCCAATATAGATAGACCCGGCATATTGTTTACCGCCCCCCATCAAATCAATGGTGGCGCTATTGAGGAAAAAACGGTAAGCCAAATCTTTGTTCCCGACTTCCGAAGCCAGAAGACTATACATGCAGGCGCTTAAAGAAGATCCATGTTCGGTTCTCGGCTCATAAAAAGAAAAATTTGCCTTTTTTGTCTTTAAATCGAATTCCGAAGGGAAGGTTACCAGCGTCGTAACAACGTCGGCTTGCTTAATCACTTGAGTGGGGGCCGCCACGCCGTGTTCTCCGCCCCAATACTCATTCGGAGTTTTTAATCGGGAGCGAACTTCCTCCAACGTTGCGTCTTCCTTCTTGAAATATCCTCTGAACTGTTCGATTACCCCAGTCTTTTGAGGCAGCGGGATAAACAATTTCTTTAAAAACCCCGGGATGAGTTTTGGAGAGAAAGGAGAAATATTTTCAAAGATTTTTTTATATTCAGATGGGAATTTTCGTGAAAAAAGCTTAAGAACTTTTTGAGTCTTTTCCAAAACATTCAAAACAAGATAATTTGTATAGGCGTTATCATCCACTCTTTCATGATATTCATCGGGGCCTATGACATCATTCAAGTGATAAAAACCATCGTTTCCTTCTTGGGCGTAATTGATATAAAATTCCGCGATTCGAAGAAGTGTCTCGAGTCCTCCGTTTTTCAAAAGATCGAAATCGTTCGTGATTTCAAAAGTATTAAGGATTCCCCACCCAACGTCTGCGCTGATGTGTATTTGCTTGTCGGCAAAATACGTTCTGATGGGTTTTCCGGTTATGGCATCGCTTACATTATAAAGCGAGCAAGCTTCTTCTCCGGAATCCTGGCTTTCCCAAGCATAGAAAGCACCTTTTTGCCCGAATTCCGAAGCCTTTTTAAGGGCTCCCGGAAGAGTTTTTATCCTATATTCGGATAAAGAAATGGCGACTTTTTGATCGGTTAGCAAAAAGAAAGGAAGCATGAACATTTCCGTATCCCAAAAAATAGCTCCTTTATAGGTTTGTCCGCTTAGACCGCGAGCCGGAATTGAAGTGACATATTTGGTTGGAGCCAAAGCCAATAGTTCATAGATGCTATAGCGAAGCGAAAAATCAGCTTCGCGATTTCCTTCAATCACGACATTGGAGGAAGCCCAGGCATTCTTCCAAGCTTTCTCGTGTTCAGTTAGACGAACTCTAAAAGGCTTGCTGATATATCGCTTCAAATCTCGGGTGGCTTTTTCTAATAAATCCTCCCTATTACCAAATAAAATCGCCGCTGAGACGATGAACGAAGTTTTTTCTCCCTTTATTAAATTAAAATGGAACCGGATTCCATTTTCTTTTGTGCCTTTTAAAGGAACAGAAGTGAAATCACCTTGGACGAAACTCGCAACGGCACAGAAAGATCCCTCGTTCGTTTCCCCCAGATAATCGAGACATGAATTTTCTTGTGAACCGTTTTTAATTGTTTTTAAATGGGGTCCGTTGATATCCCAAACCTCTTCGTCGATTGATGAAACGAATTCGAAATTTCCGCTTTTTTTGGCTAAAATTTCATAACGGAGCGAGACAAAATCCGGGAAAGTTTTATCAACGAATCTTTCGGTTTTTATCGTGGCTTCGATAAATTCGGTTTGGCGAAACAAAATTCCTGAAAAAAGATCGAGTTTTCTTTCATGGAATAGTGGCGTTTCCGTATTATTTGAAATCTCGCGACCTTCGTAAAAAATTTCAGCCTTTAGGGGATTTGGGGCGTTTACGCTTTCCCGCCACTTGTCACCCGAGCGGTCGTAGGCTCCGACGATATTAAGTGCTACTTTTGAGTCTTTTCCATCCTCTTCTAGGGTCCCGCGATATCCCAGGCGTCCATTTCCAAGCAAAAACATATTGCCTTCCGAAAGGACGGCCGAAGGATCATAGCCCTTTTTAACGAGAACGTGTTTCATTCGTTTCCTTTTTCAAAAGAGATGGATCGGACGATTTTTTCCTTTTTGCCGGCAACGAGAAGAACCACCGGCTTATGGGTCTGATTGGCGATCGAAAATCCCATCTTGTCGACGCTTATTTTTAACCTGCTCCCATGGTAAAGGACATGGAATGAATAGCTTTTCCATACTGCCGGCAACTGAGGGTTGATGGAGATTAGATCCCCATCGCTTCTAAGGCCTCCAAAACCATAAACGATATTCATCCAGGCCGCAGCGATGGAGGTCATGTGAAGCCCTTCTCCGGCGTTTCGGTTGTAATCATCCAAATCCATCCTGGTTGCAAAGGCAAAGAAGGACAAAGCCTCCTTGGTTTTTCCAAGTTCGCAGGCGAAAATCGAATGAATGGAGGGAGACAAAGACGATTCGTGAATGCACCGCGGTTCATAGAAGTCATAATTGGCCAGTTTTTGCCCTTTGGTGAAAGCCGCACTATGGAGAAACATAAACATCAACACATCCGGTTGTTTAATCATATCTCCTCGGTAGATTCGGTCGTAGGACCAATGAGAATACAAGGGGAACTCGGTCGCGGGTATTTTATCGATATCGATATGTGGCAGACCATAAAAGCCTTCGTTTTCCTCAAATAACTCGGTTTTTGGATTATAAAGAATCAGCATTTTCTCTTCGGCTTCTCGCATTTTCTTGAGTTCTTTTTTGCTCATTTCGATTTTGGCCAAAACCCTGTTGATCCGAGGGTCTTTTTCATATTTTTCCAATAATTCACGAGCGTATTGAAATGTTCTTTTGGCCATGTAATTCGTATAAGTGTTATGGTTAACCATCATCTTGAATTCGTCGGGTCCCATAACCCCATAAAAACCAAAATGGCTTCTAGCGGCATTCCATTGGCCCCTCTCCAAAAGAAAGCGAGCGATCTCAAGCACCATCTCAAGGCCATAATCGAGAATGAAATCATTATCTCCCGTTACTTTTTCGTAATGGTAGATCCCATAAACGACGCCGGAAGAAGGTTGAAACTGCAGCGAGGCATGTTGCCAGAGATTGCAGCCTTCTTTTCCATTCAGGGTCGCAATGGGATAGCAGGCACCATGACAATCGAGCATTAGGGCCCTTTTCTTGGCTTCTTCCAACCCGAAATAACGGAACATCAGCATGTCTTTGGCCGCTGACGGATTATTGAAAAGATAATAGGGGAGGCAATAAGTCTCCGAGTCCCAGAAAGCATGGCCGCTATAGGCCTCGCCCGTCAAACCCTTGGCTCCGATGTTGTCGCGGGAATCAAAACCATGGTAAGTTTGCTCCAACTGAAAAATCGCAAAACGAATACCCTGTTGGTCCTCTTTATCGCCATTAATAGCGATATCGCTTTTTTTCCAAATATCGCCCCAGTAACGTTTATTGGCATCTAAGGCCTTTTCATATCCGTCTTTTGCAGCGATTTTTAATTCTTTATTTCCTTTTTCGGATAAGGAAAAATCCGAAATCGAAGCGCCATTTCTTTCCGCCAGATTGACGATTGTTCGACGAAAAGAAACCTTTTCGCCTACCTTTGTTTTGAATTTATAAGAAAGACTAACGCCGAGAGGAAGTTCTTCAAAGGTTCCTTTGATGGGGGCTTCAACGGTCATGAAAGAAGCGACTTTTTCCTCCGTCGAAAGCGTTTGACTGAACGTGGCAGCCGTTTCGTTTCCATGCTCTTTCCGGATATTCGTGAAATATACGTCACGGCCCCACTGAATCATGTTCCCATCCAAACAAAATACGATGGCTACCTCAGACGAATCTTTTGATTCGATTTCAATTTTTTGGTAAGCACGATGGCATTCGGTCATTGAGAGAAAACGGGAAAATGAAAGTTTTATTTCATTTCCATCAAGACGCCAAACAAAACATCTGGTTAGTTCGCCGGTTTTAAAATCCATCTTTCGGACAAAATCCGAAATTTCGGAAGAAGCCAAATCCAGCTTTGTTCCATTTGCTACGAGAGTTATTTTGAAATAATCCATGGCATTGACCATGAAGTGGGTGCGCTTAACAATGCCCAAATAAGCATTGGGAGTATCTTCTTTGGCATAATCATAAATACCATTGAAATAAGATCCTCGGAGGGAAGGAAGCGAAATCCCCTCTTCGAAATACCCTCGGACCCCAGCGTATTCGTTTGAAGAGGAAAAAAGCGATTCGGAGACGAGAGACCGTTCTTTGTGAAAGCCTCGCTCAACGATTGACCAAGGTTTTGTTTCCAAATATTTCTGAGCGGTTTTTTCCATAAATCCCTACTCCTTTATTCCACTCGTGGTGGAAGTAGCGGTTATTTGTTTTTGGAAGATAGCGAAGAAAATAATCTGTGGGATTATCGAAAGGCAAAGCAGCATCAAAAGCCGATCGGGGCCAAATTCGGTGCTGGTGGCAATGGTCGATTGAATAGAGTAAATTTTCACCATTATCGTTTTCATCGCATCGTCCTGAAGCACGAGGTAAGGAAGGAGGAAGTCGCTCCAAGCGGCAGTCATGGCGAAGATGGAAACCACTCCGATGATGGGGCGGGAAAGAGGAACGATAATTGAGAAAAAGATCCGCAGATCCCCCGCCCCATCCACTCGAGCGGCTTCAAAAAGATCCTGAGGAAGCGAATCGAAATACGTCTTGAAAAGCAAAAAGTAAAAGGTATTGGCTCCAGCCGCCAAACACAACGGAAGATAACTGTCGATGAGTCCGAAATCGGCAATTTCTTTAAACAAAGGGACGAGGTTGGCGACGGCCGGAATCATAAAAGAAAGCATGACAAGGGCATACACAATCTTGTATCCCCGTGGTTTGACCACCGAAACGGCATAAGCCAACAAACCATTGAAGAAGATGGCCGCCGCCACAGAACCTACGGCAACAATCACGGAGTTGAGGAAATACTTTCCGAAATTAAGATATTGCCATACCTCAACGATCTTCATGAGAGAGAAATTTTGGGGCCAAAAATCGTAAGGAATTTCATATAATTCCGAAGTGCTTTTAAAAGCTGAAACAAATAACCAAAAAATAGGAGCCAAGGCTAAAAAAACGAAAATAATCAGAATCGAAATTCCAATGCCATAAGCAACCCAAGCCGCGGGATGACGATAATCCGACCACGCCAGAATCCCGTTTTTTTTGCCAACGAAAGTCTCTTCCTTGCGTTCGACTTTTTTCTCAATCCGTCGCTTGGCAAAGTCTTTTTTTATTTTTGAAAAATAGTTTTGGGTCTTTTCAAGCATTTTGTGGCTCTTTCTTGTTTTGTTTGGAAACGAAAGCGAGGTAGATGAGCGTTAAGAGAACAATAAAAACCGAAAGAATAACGCTGGTTGCGCTTGAAAGAGAGGCCCTCGTCGGTTCGTTGAAGGCATATTGATAAGCCAACAGCATGAGGGATTCAGAAGCCCCATTTGGGCCTCCTCCCGAAGTCATTACCAAAGGTTCGTAGAATATTTGAAAAACCGAAATTATCTGCAAAATAAGAAGCGTTTTAATAGTTGGCGTGATATGGGGGATTGTAACGTAACGGATTCTTTGGAAGAAACCCGCTCCCTCGATTCGGGCCTCCTCATAAAGGCTATTATCGATGGTTTGAAGCGCTGACAAATAGATCAGCATCGTCCCGCCGGCCCCCCGCCAAGTCATGGTGATGACGATAAGGGGGATGACCCAATTGGCATCATCAAGAAAGCGGAAGGGAGTTCCTCCATAGGCCGTGATGATGGCATTAAGCGGACCTATGGCATTGGGATCAAACAAAAATGACCACATGATAACCACGGCAATTCCAGAAATCATGCTTGGGAAATATAGAACGGTTCTGAAAAATCCCTTGAAATGAACGACCTCGCTTAAAAGAAGGCCTAAAAAAATTGGAATCAGGAAACCAATCAAAAGGGACCACCCAACATATTTCAAAGTGTTCAGGAGAGCTTTGAGAAAAATGGGATCTTGGAAAACGGTCTCATAGTTGGCAAACCCCACGAATTTATCGGCGGAAAAACCCACCGATGAGAAAAACGAAAGTCCAATATTGGATCCTAAGGGCCACCAAACGAAAAAGATAAAAAGCAAAATAGAGGGGAACATGAGACCCCAACCGATCAAATCGCGTTTCCGAAGATTTCCTCCCCAGAAAACCCGACCCTGCTTTTTCTCTTTGGCAACTCTCTTCATCGGTGTTTAAAGTTTGGACATATATTGACTGTTAAAAGTCGCATTGGCGGTCGTAAGAAGCGACTGGCAATCGGCCAAATCGGGATTCATCAAAACCTCCTGAAGGACGCCATCAAGAATCGTATACATATCTTGGGCGCAATAAGGAACTTCGGCATGTCTAATGGTGTAGATGGAGTTAAAGAAGTCATTGTAATAATTCATATCGACGTTGATATAGTCGTTTTCTATTCCATCTGCCATATTCAAATACGAAGGATCCGACCAGGCTTTGACGGTAGGTAGAATTGGCATTCCCTTTTCAATGGCAACTTGATCCCCTTCGACGATGGCAGATTTGGATGCATCGCTTGTTTCGGGCGAGCGTCCCATAAATTCCAAGAAGCGGAGAGCCCCCGTCACTTGGTCATCGGTGGCGTTGGCCGCGAAGACAAAAGGAGTGCCGCCGAAAAGCGAATATTGATCGCCGTAGGGTCCCTTGGGCATTGGAACTAAGGCGAGATCGTCTTTATTCATGCCGCCGTTGGTTATGGCCAGCGACAAAACATCGTTACCGACGATGGCCATATCAACTTGGCTACTGAGGCGTGAATACCATTCGCTGTAATCCAAAGTCACATTGTTGAGAAGAAGACCTTCTGCGGCCATTTTTTGAACCCATTCCAGAGCCTCAACGGCACGCGCATCATTGAGAGTGCCAACCCATTTGCCGTCGGTGCCTTCTTTTTCAAGTTCCGCCCCAAAATTCCAGGCCATGTTCGAAAACTGCCAACCTCCGTTCTTGTTGGCGGAAAGAACGAGTAAACCTTTTTCCACCCCATCAGAAAGGTCGTTAATGATTTGGCTATCTTCGTATAGTTCTTCAAAAGTGGTCGGATACATTGGCTTACCGTCTTTGTCATATAAGTCGACTTTTCCGTTTTCGTCGACATTCGGGAGAATTCCATAGAAATTAAGTTTGCTGAGATTGAGGACCAAGCCAAGGCCATAGCCATCGCGAGGGACTCCATATGTCTTGCCATCGAACGTCAGGGCAGAGCGCATCGAAGAATCCATTTTGTCGAGCCAGCCTAAACTTGTCAAAGGGCCAGTGATATCTTTGATGTAATTATTGGCAACCAGCATCGAAGGTTCCGTAAACCAAGTCTGGAAAACGGTAGGGAGTTTATTGGCCTGAGCTTTGGCGTTCACGGTATCAACGGAGTAAGTATAAGGAGCTCCCTCCACATCGTATTGCGGGTAGACCGCTTCAAAACGGTCCTTCCAGACATCGAACATCGCCAAATCCTTGGTCTGCTGACTTTCGGGCCACATTCCGATGGTAATGGTTATTTTTCCGCTGGAACCGCATCCAGACAAAGCGAAAACAGATCCGATCGTTGTAAATAGCATGGAAAGGAAAACATTTCTCTTCATATGGCCTCCAGAAGGCAACCAGTCATAGCTTTCGAATATATTATAATGGCCAAGACGACATCTCTTAAATAATGCAAAACTGCAAAATGGTAGACAAAACTGCTCACGATTGTCCAATCACGTCACTGATGCTACTCTTGATGGGATGAAAAATGACAAAAAAACTTCTTTTCCCAAACTTAAGAAAAAGATTTGGATCAGTCTTTTCATCCTTCCGAGCGTCTTGGTTCTTCTTATCGTTATTATCAGCGCCTCGGTTTTGGCGGTTTATATGGATTCCGATTACCGGTCTTCCGTTGCCGAAAGCGTTAATCTTTCGGAAGCCGATTTTTCTTCTTCGCTCGGGGTCTTGGATGACGATCTTCTTTTGCTTTCTTCCGACGAAGATGTGGTTTCATATGCTTCGACCGGGAATGGGCTTATTTCTGCCAGCGATAAGATAACTTCGGCTAAAAACGCCAGCGAATCCATTCTTGGGATCACTCTTTATGGTTCCAATGAAAGTATTAAAACCGCCTCTTGGGACGTTTCTGGTTATCCCACTAAATCAGTTATTCTTAGTGACCCCACCATTGCCTCTTTTCTTTCGGGATCCCAAAATTCGCTTGTTTTTATTCGGAATAAAAACATCGCCGATAACTTTGGCTTTCTCTCCTATGACGAGTCCTACGGAATTCTTTCTCTTTTCATTAGAATTTCAGATTCAACAGGAACCACCCAAGGCTTTTTGTTAGCTGATCTCGATTCTCAATATCTCTACAATTCCTTCTTCGATTATTCTGATTACAGCCGTTTTGTTGTCGCTGATTCATTTATCGCTTCCGGGAATATATTTTTGCGATCAAAATCCAACGAGGTTTTCTCTTCGTATTTTCCTTTCTCTGAGAGCGGGTCTCTCAATGACATTAATTTTGATTACAGTTATCTTCGGCTGGATTTTGGAACCATCTCCCTCATCACGATTTTGAGCAATGAGAAACCCCGGACCCAGATGGCGATTCTGGTTTTATCGGCTTTGGTGATTGACGTCATTTTGACTTTGAGCGATTTCTACATAACGCACTTTATGGAAAAGAAACTTGTGGGCGGTCTTGATGGCATGGTCGACAAGATGAAGAACACCTCGGTTTAGGAACGCCGAGCCGCCAAGCGAATCAAAGCCCGAGTTCCCTTGCCGGGGGCCGAAGTCACCGTTAAACCATATTCCTCGCCATATTCAAGTTTGATGCGGTCGTTAACGTTTTTGAGTCCGTAACCATTGGCATCCTTGTTTTTCTCGTCCTTGATCAACAAGTCGGGCGAGGGGACAAACCCTATGCCGTCATCGTCGATAGCGATTAATAAATCATTACCCTCCACGCTGGCCTTGATATCGATACGACCCTTTCTTTTTAGAGGGGCCAAACCATGTTTGATGGCATTTTCGACTAACGGCTGAACGAGCAATTTTAGGATTTCGCAACCTTCCGCCTCTTTTGAGATGTCATAGGAGACGTCGAAGCGATCTGGGAAACGTACGATTTCGATTTCCACGAAGCATTTAACGAGTTCAATTTCTTCGTTGACGCTGATGAACTTATCGCCTTTATGGAGAGAAAGCCGGAAAAAACGAGCCAACGTCATCACAAGATGTTCGATATCATCTTCTTTTTTTATTTTAGCCATCCAAGCGATGGCATCCAGGGTATTATAAAGAAAATGGGGATTGATCTGCATTTGGAGGGAATCCAGTTCCAGCTTTCTTTGGTAATCGGAATCTTCCTTGTTTTTCTCCATTAAATCGTGAATTCGAACCGTCATGTCTTCATAGCTTTTCTCAAGTTGATACATTTCATCGTTTTCACCGATTCGCGTAACCAATTTTTTGGGTTTTATGGGGTCGAAACTGGCGATTTCCTCACGGAGTTTAGCCAAAGGAGCAATCATCTTTTGCGAAAGGATTACCGAGAAGGCAATCGTTAAAGCCAATATTGCCAAAGAGATCCCGATTATGGCGACCTTGAGATTATCCAGGTTGGAGAACAGAGCCGAATAGGATTCCACGCTGATGACGCGCCAATCAAAGCCATAAGAATCTGCTAGATTAACCAGTTTCTTAACGGAAACGAGACTCCTTTCGCCATCAATGGTCTCAACCCTATAACCCGAATCTTGGTCGATCATGAATTGACTGGTGTCGAGAACGTGATAACCGGCATATTCGCTTTCTTGGTGAGCCACGATGGTCCCCGAACCATCCAAGATAAAGGAATAACCTTTATCCCCCGCGATTTCCTTGATGATATCGGCGATGATTTCGTGATGGATGTAAAAGAAAGTCGTGCCTATGGTTTTGGAGGCATCCGTCGGGTCAATGACTTTTTTTCCGAAAATCACGTAACCATTGGAACCATCGATGTAGGTGGAAACATAATCGATCTGATTGAGGGAGGCATCGACGACGTTTTCATCAGCGGTCGTGACGATCAGGGAATTCGAACCGCTGGAATAATAATTCCCATCGATGAAAGAGGCTGAACCCCCAAAAATATCATCGCTGTTGATGGCTTCGGAATACATTTGTTCATAATACGTTTCTCGATTTTCCGGAGAGGCCGCTCTCAGTTCCGAAACATTGGAACTGGTGAACATTTCGAAATAGGCCGACAAGGTTCGATAGACCAGAGGATCGATGGCGTCATAGACCCGGTTTTGCTGAACATAAATTTCGTCTTCAATGTAACTTTTGACAAAATAATCGCTGGTCAACTGGACCGAAAGAACGGTAGCCAAAAAATCCGCGACGATAATCGCGATGACAGTAAGAATGTATTTTACGGTAACCCGGCTCCTCACTTGCCGCTCCCGTCCCCCTTGCCATAGTTGCTTGGGGTTTCGCCCACGGTTTTGCTGAACACCGATGAGAAATATTTAACGTCCCGGTATCCGACCATGCTGGCAACCTCTTTTACCCGATAACGGCCTCCTTCGAGAAGATTTTTGGCCACCATTATTCGATAAGAAGTTAGCATATCGTTAAAAGTCTGACCCAGATTGTCTTTAAAAAGATGCATCAGATAAGATTCGCTGACCAGAAGTTCTTCAGAGGCCATTTTTATCGTCAGATCTTCCATGTAACGACGCGAGATGACGCCCATGGCCGCGATGACGTTTTTGCTATAATTGGGCACATGATCGGCATCCACGATGGTGTTGAGGCCCACCAATAATTTTTTCTGAAGACCCACTTTGGCGATTTCGTGGCAGTTCGGAAGAGAGGAAACGGACAGAAAGGAAGCAAAAGAAATCGAAACCGTATCGCTGGACTGAGAAGAGAAATCCTTAAGGACCATTTCCATGTCTTTTTTGAGAGTCGTGACCTCTCTTAAGCCAGTGACAAAAGCGATCCGCCCTTCGATTTCGGCAATCCAAGAGGGGGCTTCGGATAAAAAGGCGGGCAGGCTTTTTCTCAAAAGCGCCAAATCCCCTTTGGGATTCTTGGCTAAAGCGTCGACGCTGGCCAAAACAAGGAATCCCTCCTTGATATCGGGAAGACCAAATAAAGCCAGCCGTTCTTTAATCGGATTCGCATCTTGGCCTTCGCCTTTGACGATGGCTGAAACCACTTTTTCCGAAAGAAGCGGCATATTCTCTTTCAGGCCATCATAAAGCTCTTTTTCCTTCCGCTCGCTTTCGAGAGCCGTCACGGCTTCTTTGGCCGCCGAAAGGATATCGGAGTTATCGATGGGTTTCAAAACATAGGCATAAACCCCGTTTTCGAAAGATTGCTTAGCGTAATCGAAATCCCTATAACCACTTAAAACGATGATTTTCCCCTCAAATTCCTTTTCTTTCAATTTTTTGACAAAGCCTATTCCATCCAAAATCGGCATTCGGACATCGCTGATGATGAGGTCGGGATTCAGTTTTTCGACCAACGAAAGACCTTCTTCGCCATCGGAGGCTTCGCCTACGACTCGGGCGTTGATGGAAGCCCAGTCGACGGTTTCGGCAAGACCTCTCCTGACCAAATATTCGTCGTCGACGATGAGAATGCTGTATTTATTCATAAATCTTCTTTTATTTTACTATTTATCTCTTCGTCCTTCACGCATAGGAAAAGGGTCCGGCTTTGGTCCGGACCCTTCTCTATCAACTCCCCGGAAAGGAGTGGGGAATCAAATTTGGGTCATGATGTCACCGTAACTGAAGGCGGTAAGATCCATGAACCCGACTTGGTCGATCGTGAGAGTCCCGACTCCGGCCGTGGTATCGCTGCCGAAATGGAAGTGGATGCCAACGGGGTTGCCGAGGTTATTCAGATCGAAGCCGGAAGCGATCAGGTCGACGTAGATGATCTGATCGGTTGTAGTGAGAGGGATGTCAGCGAGTTTCGTCCCGTGGATGTCGACAAGCCCGGCATTGGCAAAGGCGAATATGCCAGAAGCCTGAATGCGGAAGTTGGCTAAGGTAACCACGCCATCGTTATGAAGTTGAATGGCAAGGTAACGCCCCGGGTTAGCCGGATTGACCCAGCAACCGTAACTGTAATCGCCAGCGGCATCGATGGTAACTGCAACCGGTGTCGTATTGACCCACCGCGTGTAAGACATGAGATCGTAGGCGGTGGTGGAGATAACGTCGACTGTTCCGGCGGTCATTCCAGCCAAAGCGCCCAGGTGGATATGAATATCACCCGTCGCGCCTCCAAGACCAGAAGCTGCCAGATCGATGATGACGGTTCTTGCGTCGGTGGTGAGCTCAGGAGTGAGGGGTTTGCCATCAACTCCGATCAGCGCGCCATCTTTAAGCCACATAGCAGCAGAGCCACCGATGGCAAGACGGAAGGAAGAGAGATCTACTGCCCCGTCGCCTTTGAAGACGATTCCGAGGTAAGGATGAGCGGTCGCCATGGTGCCGCCCCAAGTGTACTGATAGGTGCCGGCATCGATGGCGGCAAAATGATCGCCGGCTGCCAAGATCGGAGTTCCGTTAGCGGTATCCGGTCCTTGCGCCGCTTCGTTGGCAAAGAAAATCTTGTCGATGAAGAGCTTTCCGGTTCCACTGTAATACATATCGAGAGTATCGACTACGCTTAAACCAGATTCGGCCAAATCGATGACGATATAGGAATAGCCATCGGCGTTGGTGTAAGGATAATTGGCGTCTCCCGGAGTTGCGACCTTAAGTCCGAAGGCCGAATACCAGGCCGGTCCCCAAACTGGCGCACCGGTTCCGCCGATGCGGAATCCATCAAGATTGGCCCCATCGGTAGCCTTGGCGGAAATCACCATATAGGAATATCCGCTGTTGGCCCGCGTCGAAGCCTCTTTGAAGTTGATGTAATCGTTGGATGCCAAAGTCGTGGCATCGAAGACCAGCTGGTCGCCATCGGTTGAGACCAGGTTGCCGTTATTGTACGAAAGGGCGAAATAGAGGCCGGCACCCGTGATGATCGGATCGGTTGAGCTTGCGCCGTAATCGCCATTGAAGCCCGCTTTGGTCCAATTATAGGTATCGAAGTCCACGACGTTGGTGGTGTCGAGATAGGGGTATTGTTTTACCGCTTCTTTGGTTTCGAGGTTGCTGAAGAAAAGATTGTCGAGGCTAACTTTGGCGGTCGCGGAAGCAAAACGGAGTCCGCTCACATCGGTTCCCAAACCGGAATTCGCATAATTGATCACGAGGTTCCGATATTGGGTCATGGTGGCGGGCAATGCGTTATCGGCCGCGTCTTTCAAGGAAGCATAGTCAACGGTCTGTCCATCGGTTCCGTCGGCCTTGATGGCGGTTACGGAAAGCGAGGAGAAATCGCCTTTGAGCGAGGCAACGAGATTCTCATAGCCAGAAGCCGCAGTCGCATCGGCCGCTTGGTAAGTTTCGCCGTTGGCCAAAGTCACGTTCCGTGGGACGATGGATCCAACGGAGTCTCTCCAATAAAGGCTGCTGGAAGAATCATTCGGGGCCGCGTGATTGAAGTCATCGATGACGGTGACCTCGCCGCCCTTCACGATATAAACTTCCTGAATGGCGATCTTGGCAACGGTGCTATCAGAGCACATTAAGTGGTAGCCAACGATCTTATTGAGGACATTCGTTCCGGAAGGAGTGGTCGTTCCCTTTAAGTTGTATTGCACCGTGTCGTCGGAAATGCTGTTGGTGAGGTCAACGACGAAATCCTGCCATTGGCCATTGAATTCCGGCATCGCCTCTCCGTCGGGATCGACGAGAGAAGTGAAAGGAATTTGGTAAACGTCCCAAGCGTCATCGCCTCGCAAGCCCAACTGGAGCTCACTGAGCGGAAGCGAATGGGCGACGAGTTTCATCCGGAACCCAATGCGATAAGTCGTTAGGTCATAGGTTCCCGTGGCGAATTTATAAAGGGCGCTATCGGGAGTGGTCCCTAGCTTTGTGCTGGCCGCCGGGTTATTGATGTCCGCGAGAAGATAGGGAGAACCAAGATAGGTTCCGGTTCCCGTTCCTTTGGCGGTCGTCGAGCTGAAATCATCCAGCGTTTTATCGTAGAGTTCGTTATAAGCTCTGGTAGTGGCTGGTGCGATATCGTCATAAGTCGGCGTCGGATCGGGGTCGTCAATGCTGGTCTCTGAACTACTAGAAGAAGCACTGGAGGACGCCGAAGAAGAAGCGGAAGAACCCGCTCCTGAAGATGAGGTACCACTACTTGTGGCGGACGATGTAGATGTCCTAGAGGAAGAAGTCGCGACTGAGGTCGAACTTCCGCCCACGGAATTGTTCGGGGTAGACGAACTATTGACGTTACCAGAGCAGGCCCCAAATAAGGCCGCGGTAGCAATCAAGGCAATCCATGATTTGTTTTTCATTTATTTCTCCTTTTTATTTATATGATGACGAGACGCGAGAATCAGCTAGCCTTTTTAATGGTTTCCATTACCTCCTTCAGTGTTTTTGTTTACTGGTACGCCTTAATCTCCGACAATTGAGCTCCATAACCCCCGGTGGCGCTGTTGGAGGTGAAAACCAATTTGATGAAGCGCGCATTGACCGGCGTGGCCAAAGTCACGATGTTGAGATTTCCGGATGCGGGATCGAAAAGATAGTCGGTGGCAGGAACCGTCGATTTGAAGGAGGTGCTAGAAGCCGCATAAGTGGCATTATCGTCGCTGGTCAGAATTTCGATGTTCTCGGTTCTGGCATCCCACAAATAGGAGGGGGGCAGGCATAATACGATGACCCTGAGAGCGTAGATGTTCTCAAGATCCACCACGAAGAAGGCAGGCAAGGCCGCCGATTCATAGTAACTCGTGCCTTCGGTGACTCCGTCCGTCAAATTGGAAAGAGTGTAAACGTCGGCGTTGGCGCTGCCATCGACGATGGGTTTGTTGTAAGTGAGGCTTGGGGCGAAGAACTGAAGTTCGGCTACCTCAATTTGAGAAGGGGCCATGAACCCGGTTTCGGCGAAGAAACGGAACTGCAACCCAAAATAGGAATCCGAGGGGATGATGAGATCAATCGCGTTTCCGCTTTGAGGGGATAGTGAGTAAGTCTTCGAAGAAAGAATGCGAACATATTTATCGGAAGGGGTCACGCCATCGGATTTCATTTTTCGGCCCCAGACCTGAAGGTCCAAATCATAAGAATATGGACTGTTGACCGGTCCCAGCAAACGGACTTGCCCAACCTTCTGCAAGACCCCGCCGAATTCGATGGTGAGGCCCGTGAATTCATTGGCAGAGCCAACCCACGGCAAGGATTTCCAACTGGTGGAACGATCGCCGTCGATAACGAGAGACGCTCCATGTCCGCTTGCCTCATCGGCTCCGCTTCCATCATCGACGGGAGTGGTGGCGAGGCTGCCTGATCCATGCGTCGCGGTGGCCACAAAGGAACCCGAAGCCGGAACGCCGGCATAGCTGAGTTGGCCCTGCATCCAAGCGAACGAGGGGACGACCGGGGCATCTTGCGCGGGAGAATCGACGGAAGTGAGAGCGACGTTGGAATCAACCAATGCCAGTTTGTAGGGCAGAGTGAAGACGGCGCCGAAGCAATTGGCATCTGTATAAGAATAGGTTAGGCCATTTGCGAAATCGTTGGTGGCGAGTTTCAAATCGGAAGCGCTTTTGACTGGGGTGCCAGCCAAATTCATGTCAATGAAGGCAACGTTCTCGACATCAGAACCGGTGGCTTCGCCGTTGATTCGGGCAAACAGGCTCGGAGCCATATTAAGAACCTTGACGTTATCATAAGTGACCCCTTTGATGCTTCCGCGGGCGCCGCCTGATTTGGTCCACTCGGCGTTGTAGGCAATCAGAATGTCGATGAAGAAATCGTCCTCGGTGCTGGTGGGGTCGTCCCCGAGATTCTCGGCATCTTCGATGGTGATGTTTTGATACTTTACGTTAGTGATGACGGCGTCGTCGCAGTTATGGATGCTCATCGAAGCTTTGTGGTAGTCATGGAGCACCACGATGTTTTTGAAGGTGATGCCATCCATCGTGGGCCCGTTGGTTTCGTAGCCGGTTTCCATCGATTGGGCGAGATCGGTCCAAACCGTGACGCCATCAAACGTGATGTTGCTCGTGGTGCCCCGGTCAACGTTTTTGACGACTAAGGAATCGTCCCAGGTGCGAACGAATCCGCCGGTCACCGTCACGTCGGAGCAGGATTGAACGGAAATGCCATCGCCATTGGCCCGAGCCGTGATGATTTTCACATCGTCGACGGCGACGTTGCTCGATTTATAAAGGGTGATGGCCCATCCGGCAGGATCGAGGATGGTGATGCCTTCGATGGTGACGTTCTGACAGGTTCTGATTTCGATGGGAAGGGTGAATTGGTTGGCGCTCAGGCGGTCGTAAATCTGGCCGTCGATGATACCGCGTCCCCGAATGGTGATGTTTTGAAGTCCTTCTGTTCTGATTTGGCCGAAAACATAAGCTCCGCCAGCGAGGTAAAGGGAGGAGCCGTTCTGGAGGGAAATGGCTCCGGCATCGTAGACGCCGGGCCCAATGTAAATGGTATTGGCCGGAACGTTGTTGGGATCTACGGGATTCGTTTCAATAGAGTTCGCAAATATGTGGATGGCATCGTTCGCATCGTTGTTGTATTCGACCACATAATCGCCTGAGTAGGCGAGGTCGAAGGAGATGACGTTGTTATTGACGGCGGCGGCGATTCCGTACATCAAAGGACGGACGATCGCGCTTTCGACCGTGGCGTCATTGACGGTCACGTCGACATGAACCTTTCCCTCAAAATCAAAAATGGAAACGGGGTTGGTGTCGGTCGAATAGGCATAGCTGAAAAGGCGGGCGTGGTTGACTCTCGTCTCATAAACAAACAAATCCTGACCATTGACCGCGATGTTGACTTTCGAAGAGGTTGTCAGGAGCTTGGGGCCAGCATAAGTCACCAACTTCGTGGTCGTCACTTGATTGGCGGGTTCGGTGAAATTTCGGCTATCCCAACTGTAGGACGAGGTCGAAGAATTCGAAGAAAGGGACGTTGAAACCGCCTGGCTAGAAGATGTCATTGTTTGTCCGCAGGCGGCCAAAGGTACAAGCATCAAAGCCGTAAGAGCGGTCAATAAACTTTTTTTCTTCATCTCAAAACCTCCGAAACCGGCTTTCACTGCCTAAATTATAAAAGCGCTTTCATTGATTAAAAATGTGTCCATACTGCAAAAAAGGTAGGGAAGACTGCATTCTTTTGGGATTTCAGGGGAACGGCCTCAATCCAGCGAAGCGCCGGTGATCGCTTTTCCGGTTGAAGTGATGGTGGCAGCGGTTACGTATTCGTTTTTCGTGAAATAGGGGTAATCGGCATCGATGGTTTTTCCCAGAATCGAAACATCGGTCAGGGTCACGTCCGAAACGTAATGCGTCGATCCGCTATAGGCGCTTCGCGTATCCAGGCATCCGGTGATGGCAATGGGCTCGTTTTCGTTGCCATCGATGACCTTGAGATTATTGACGTTCACGAAACTGATGCTTCCCAAAGGAGTCGAACCATATTGATCCGACCATGTCGAATTATACGCGACGGCGAATTGAATTAGCTGATTATTGTTTCCGGCATCGCCATTCCCCATCATCGCGGCTTCCACCGTGATGTTTTCGTAAGTCACGTTTTGAATCCGGGCATTATTGCCATTATGAATGCTGATGACCGGTTTGTGGTAAGCATGGAGAACCGTGATATCGGAGAAAGTGATGTTCTCCATTTCCTCACCGACGGTTTCATATCCGATTTCCATCGACTGGGCTAGATCCGTCCAAATGATGCAATGGTCGAAATGAATGTTGGAGGTCGCCCCCTGCAAAGAAAAATTGTTCCATTGCGGGTAGTTTTTCACGACGAGGGAATCATCCCAAGTCCTAACGAAACATCCCGAAACCTTAATATCATGGCAAGATTGGATTGAGATGCCATCTCCGTTGCTTCGGGAAGTGATGATCTTCAATCCTTCGATCGCCGAAGAAGAATCGTAATACCAGTTCACCGCCCAACCCGCCGGATCGAAAATCGCGAAATCTTTGAAGGAAATCGAGGCGCAGTTTTGAAAGTCGATGGGGACGAAACTGGTGTTACCGCTGACTTGGCCTGCGATGCGGGAAAAAGTTGAGCCATCGATGACCCCGCCCCCGACGACAGAAATGCCATTTTGGCCATAAGCCACAAAGCGTCCTCTTACCACGGCCCCATAATCCAAATAAACGGTTTCGTTGGAAGAAAGGGAGATGACGCTTCCGCTCGAAAGCCTTGGATCCGTTGTGGCGTCATGGAGGCCCGGTCCGAAATAAAGAGGGCTCGAGGGGTCCATAGTCGGGGCTTTTTCGAGGTCATCAACGAATAAATGAATGGTCCGCTGGCGGTCGCCGCAAGGTTCGATCGTGTATTGTCCGGGTTGATTGATGGTGAAAGAAAACGAATTATCCGCCAAATCGAATGACGGGGTAACCCCTCTTCCGATTGGTCTTATTTTCGTATAGGAATAAAAACTTGAAAGATCGTATGAAACGGCCTTGACGGTAAAGAGAGCTGAACCTTTCATTTGGAGAATGACCGCCCCGGAGGCGATTCGATCGGGAGCTAGCCCATTCCAGGTTTGCGCGAGGTTGACCATCACGGCGTACATTGCGACCTTAACCCCATTGACATAGAGTTCGGCATCCCCATAAGCATTTACTCCGGCGGGAATCGGATAGGAAACAACTTCGCTGGCGGTTGAAGAACCGCTTTCGCCGGACCTCGAAGAAGAGATTTCCGAAGAAGATTCGTTTCCGCTTGAGGAAAAAGAACTGGTTGCACTAGACGAAACCGCGAGGTTGGAGCACCCGCTCAAAATAAGTGGGAGCAGGCAACACACCAGGAGCGAAAACGCTTTTTTCACAACGGTATCTTACGCCATCTTCCAATTAGGGATAATCAGGTTTTTTCTTTATGGCTTAGCCATAAAAATTCTTTTGCTCAAACTTCGACGAAAAAAGGGCACCCGTGGGGATGCCCTTAGATAACATGATGGTTACTTCTTCTTGTTCTTTTTGGCAGCTTTTTCGGCAACCTTTTTGGTAGCCTTCTTAGCAACCTTTTTGACGGCAACCTTGACGGCTTTCGGGGCTTTAACTCCCAATTCTTTCTCGCGAAGGAGACTGGCCTGAGCGGCCGCCAGACGAGCAAGCGGAACGCGGAACGGCGAGCAGCTGACGTAGTCCAGCCCTACTTTGTCGTAGAAGATGATGGAAGTCGCATCGCCACCGGTTTCGCCGCAGACGCCGATGAGGAGGTCTTTGCGGGCAGCGCGACCGCGTTCAACCGCGATCTTGACTAACTCGCCAACGCCATCCTGGTCCACGGTCTGGAAAGGATCAAATTCGTAAATCTTCTTGTCGTAGTAGAACGGCAGGAATTGTCCAGCATCATCACGGCTGAATCCCAAGGTGAGCTGAGTGAGGTCATTGGTTCCGAAACTGAAGAACTCCGCTTCTTTGGCGATGTTTCCAGCCTGGAGGCAGCCTCTCGGAATCTCGATCATGGTACCGATGTGATAGGCAAGTTTCTTGTGATCGGCTTTGAGTTCGCCTTCGACGGCGTCGATGACGACCTGTTTGGCAAACTTGAACTCTTTGAGTTCGCCGATGAGTGGGATCATGATCTCCGGGGTGACGTCATGGCCAAGATCCTTGCTGGCCTTAATGGCAGCCTGGATGATAGCGGTGGCCTGCATCTTGTAGATCTCCGGGTAAGCCACGCAGAGACGAACTCCGCGGAAGCCCATCATCGGGTTGGCCTGATGGAGCTGAAGGATCTTATCGCTGACCTTTTGGGGATCCACGCCCAGTTTGTCGGCAATCTCTTTGATCTTGGCGGTCTCGGTGATTTCCGGGAGGAACTCATGAAGTGGCGGATCGAGCAAGCGAATGCAGACAAGATCTTTCGGACAACTCATATACATTTCGTAGAAATCTTGGACCTGATATGGCCGTAATCTCTCAAGAGCGGCCACTCTTTGCTCGGTCGTATCGGAAAGAATCATCGCCCGCATATTAAGAATACGATCTTCGGCGAAGAACATGCGCTCCGTGCGGCAAAGACCAATTCCCTCGGCGCCGAATTTAGCGGCGTTGGTGGCATCAGTCGGGGTGTTGCAGTTTGCGCGGACTCTTAATCTCCGGTACTTATCAGCCCAGGCCATAAGACGTCCGAAATCGCCGCTGAGATCGGCTTCCTTGGTCGCGATGGCGCCAAGATAGACGCTCCCGGTGCTACCATCGACGGAAACGATGTCTTTCTCGGTGTAAACTTTGCCATTGATGGTCATCGTCTTCTTTTCTTCGTTGATCATGGCGCCAGTGCAGCCAGCGGCGCAGCATTTGCCCATCGAACGGGCGACAACAGCCGCATGGGAAGTCATGCCGCCGCGAGCGGTGATGATGGCTTCGGCGTTGACCATGCCGATGATGTCTTCAGGTGAGGTTTCGGCACGGGCAAGAACGACTTTGGCGCCTTTTTCGTGCTGAGTTTTCGCATCTTCGGCGGTAAAGACCAAATGGCCGGTCCCGGCACCCGGAGAAGCTGGGAGACCGACGATGATCGGAGTATGTTTCTTTAAATCAGCTGGATCGAAAATCGGGTGCAAAAGGTCATTGAGAGCTTTTGGTTCGACACGTAAGCAAGCCTCTTTTTCATCGATGAGTCCTTCATCAACGAGGTCGCAGGCAATCTTAAGAGCGGCGACCGCGGTGCGCTTGCCATTTCTGGTCTGAAGGAAATAGAGTACGCCCTTTTCGACGGTATATTCCATATCCTGCATATCATGGAAATAGTTTTCCATACGTTCGATGGTCGCGACGAATTGTTTATAGACATCCGGCATACGAGACTTCAGTTCTTCAATGTGTAGCGGCGTGCGAACGCCGGCGACGACGTCCTCGCCTTGGGCATTCGGGAGGAACTCAGCATAAATTTTCCTCTCGCCGGTCGAAGGATCGCGGGAGAAAGCGACGCCGGTGCCACTGTCTTCACCCATATTGCCAAAGACCATCGTTTGAACATTGACGGCAGTGCCCCACTCATAAGGAATGCCATTTATCTGACGGTAGACATTGGCGCGCGGATTGTCCCAGGATTTGAAGACGGCCGAAACAGACTCTTTGAGTTGAATATATGGATCAGTCGGGAAGTCCTCTTTGAAGATGCCTTTGTAATAAATTTTGTAAGCTTTCACGAGGTCCTTGAGCTGTTCGGTTGTGACTTGAGTATCGAGTTTGTAGCCATTCTTTTCTTTGATGTCATCAAGCATTTTATCCATCTCAGTTCTCGGATAACCCTTGGCGATGTTCGTGAACATAAGGATGAAACGGCGATAACTGTCATAAGCGAATCTCGGATTCTTGGTGACCTTAGCAAGGGCTTCGACGGTGACATCGTTAAGCCCAAGGTTAAGAATGGTGTCCATCATGCCAGGCATGGATTGACGAGCGCCGGAACGAACAGAAACGAGAAGAGGATTCTTATCCCCTCCGAATTGTTTTCCATCGACGGCTTCGACTTCATGTAGATGTTTCACGACATCATTCCAAAGAGAATCCGGAAGTTTCTTTCCCGATTGGTAGTAAAGAGCACAGGCTTCGGTGGTGATGGTGAAACCAGCCGGGATGTTAACTCCTGCAGCCATCATCTCGCAGAGGCCGGCGCCCTTTCCGCCAAGAAGGTCTTTGCCGAGGTGAGCGGCGTGGGCTTCCTTGAAGGAATAGACGTATTTCTTTTCTGCCATGTTGTCCTCCTATGACAATAATTTTTGGAGCGGAGCATTCCGCTCTGACGAGAAAACTATATCACGAGGACTTTCTTCTTAGAAGAAAAAACAAATAGCCTGTTTTTGCCTAATTTTTTGTAATTTCAGTGCCTTGCAGGTCTTCCTCTCTTTCAAAAAAGTACTATAGTTTTTTCAGGAAAAAACATGTCAAAAAAACACTCTGCGATGTTCTCTTCCGATTTTTTCAAAGGGATTGCCCATCGCGGGCTCCATGATTTGGAGCACACCGAAAACAGTCTGTTAGCCTTTCAAAGGGCGATTGACTATGATTTCGCCTTTGAATTGGATATCCATCTGACGAAAGATGGGCAACTCATCGTTTGTCACGACAGCGATTTGATTCGCACGACCGGGAAAGAAGGGGTCATCGAAGACCTAACTTTCAATGAGGTCAAGAACGGCTACAAACTTCTCGATGGGGAAACGGTTCCCTCATTTCAGGAGGTTCTCGATCTCGACAAAGAAAGAAAACTTATCCTCGTGGAACTGAAGGTCTACAAGAAGAATTATAAACCCCTTGCCAAAGCGGCTCGCAAAGCCCTTTCTTCAATAAAAGACAAAACGAAAATCGTCATTATTTCCTTCGATCCAAGAGCCCTTCTTTTTATGAAAAAAGGTGGTTTTGCCCGGGGATTGCTTATCGGCGAGGAAAAAGAATGGATTTGGTGTTTCAGGAATTTCTTTGAATCTGTGGACCTTGAAAAGACGATGTTGGCAAAGAAAAAAGTGCAGCGATATGCCAAGCGTCACGTGATTAATGCTTGGACGATTGAGACCATCGAAGAGTTTGATTCCGCTTCTAAAATATCCGATGGTTTGACCTTTCAAAACATCGATCCGGAACTTGTCCAAATTCATGCCCGATCGATCAAAACTTAAAAAATTATCGAACTTTTTTATTTGTTGATTTTATAGACCGCGGATTTTCCTTCTTTTTTCAAAAGATATTTCCAAAAAATTTGCATCATCATATGGTCGAAACCCATGTGCAAATCTTCAGTGATCTGCATATCATCGGCCGGGACATGAAGATGATAATCGCTCACTTTATCGAGTTTCCCGCCATCGTATCCCGTCATTCCAATGATATCGCAACCTATTTTTTTAGCGTAGGTGACGGCCTTTATGACATTATGGGAATTGCCCGATCCACTGATGGCGAGAATCAAATCTTCTTTGCTGAGTTTGTTCTCGAGTTGGAAATAAAAGACATCCTCAAAATCGATATCGTTAGCGACGGCCATGAGAGAAGGAATGTTGTCGTTTAGGCAAATAAAACGAAATCTCTTTTGAACTTCTCCGCTGGCGCCCTTATTGAAATCGCAAACCATATGGGATGCCGTGGCCGAACTTCCGCCGTTTCCGAAAACATAAATATTGGTTTCGTTTTCATAGTGAGAGAGGAGACAGTTCATCGCTTTGTTCAGTTCTTTTTTGTCGAGATGCTTAATAACCTCGATCTCACGATCGTAGTATTCTCCAATGTCTTTCTTGAAATCTACCATTTGAATCCCCCAGTTTATATATTTTAGTCTTCTTTCATTCCCAGAATGGCGGTTATCGCTTCTTTTAACGAACCGCAGGTCATAGTTGGTATCGCATTTGGGTACTTATCACTATCGCGGGGATCGCCGCAGGTCAGCAAAACGGATCGGCAACCGGCGTTGATTCCGGTTTGAACATCTTGCTTTGTGTCCCCCACGAACCAACTTTTCGAAAAGTCGATATTGTAGCGGTCCTGAGCTCTGAGCAAAAGTCCGATTTTGGGTTTTCGGCAATCGCAAACGATTTTCAATTCCGGAATCTCGCCAGGATATCCTCCATCGGGATAATGCGGGCAAAAATATAAATCGTTAAGATAAGCTCCGCCCTGGCCCAACAGGTCTTCCATTTTATTGTGGATATTGGCAAGCTCATCGAAAGTAGTTTCTCCTCTTGCCACAACGGGCTGATTGGTGATGCAAATCGCCAGATATTCGGATTCGTTAACCATTTTTATGGATTCCGCGGCATCGGGAACCAATTCAAGCATACTGGCGTTCGTCACAAAATTCCCAAATGCATTAATGGTTCCATCCCGATCAAAGAAAATGCACTTTTGGGATTTCGAAAGGTTTTTTGCCGAGATTATTCCAACGTCGCAATCATGGATAACGTCATAATAACGATCGGGCGTTCCACAGTCTTTGACATATTCGCTTGACCGGTAAGCATAGGCCTTCCCATTCGCGACGAAATTGGTCAAGACCACCGACTCAAAATCCCTTGGTAGAGGATTGATGACCGATTTCAGAACTTCGCGATTGGCGATGTAAAGACCGGCGTTGGTCAAGTTCTCATAGAAATAATTCCTAACTTCCCCCTTGGGGTCGATTCGGAGAATTCTATCGTCTTTGTCAGTAACGAAAAGATCGCTGTCGAAAGGATGAGAACTAGGATGGGCAAAGGCCGTTATAGCTCCGCCTTTTTTGATATGGAAGTCAATAAACTTTTGCCAATCGATGTCGAACATCAAATCGCCAAAGCAAATAATGCAATCGTCGTCGATCATCTGAGCGGCATAGAAAAGGGATCCGGCAGTTCCGAGAGGGGTTTCTTCCTCGATATAGCGGATGCTGACTTCAAATCCTTCCCCGTTGGCAAAAAAATCCTTAATGGCTCCGCCGTTATTTTTTGAAATGATGATGATGATCTCTTCGACTCCGTTGCCGCGGAGATTTTCGATTTGCCACTCCAAAATAGGCTTGCCGCCTATCTCCACCATCGGTTTTGGCAAATCCCCCGTGATGTCTTTTAATCTGGTGCCGGCGCCACCGGCCTGAATGATTGCAATCATCTTTTATTCCATAAAGATAATCGAACAGCCGGCTTGGTCAAGCTCGAAAGGCATCTCCGTCAAGTAATTAAGAGCTTTTCTGACCGCGGCTTTCTTGGCCTCGGTATTGACGTAGAAAAGGAGAAAACCACCGCCTCCTGCCCCCAAAAGTTTCCCACCGAGAGCCCCGGCTTTTATGGCCTTGTCATAGGCTTCGTCAATAAACGGATTGGATATTCCGGTCGCCAAAGATTTCTTGATTTGCCAACTTTCGAGAAGGATGGGCCCGAGGGCATCGACGTCATTGTTCTCGAGATCCTCTTTGAGTTTGCGTGTCATCTCACAAAGACGTTTGGTGCTTTCGATTTTGGTTGAATCATCCATCAGGTTTTTCGTCTCCTTGGCGAGAATCTGATTAGCATCGCGCACATCACCCGTATAGAACATAAGAAGACCGTTCTGCAGTTTTTCATAAGAATCGTGCTTCATGATAACGGGTTGAACCTTGACGAAGCCATCAGGATAGAATTCATAAAAACGAAGTCCGCCAAAAGCTGCCGCGAACTGATCCTGTTTGCCGATGGGATTGCCCAACTGGTTGATTTCAACGTCGCAGGCTTCCTTGGCGATCTTGTAGGTCGAAGCCGCTTTCTCGTTCCAGGTATACATGAGTTTGAGAAGCGCGACCGTGAAGGAGGAGGACGATCCCAAACCAGTTCCTGAAGGAATGTCCGCCATGGACGTTATCTCGATTCCCTTATTGCCAAAATCCATTAAAACCTGTCGGAAAATCCGATGCTCGATATTAATTGGGTCCGTCACGACTTCGGTCTGCGAGTATTTAAGAGTAATCGAATCTTTATTGAAAGCGCCGTGAATTGCCAAATAGACATATTTCCTGATTGTGGTGGACAAAACACAGCCGCCATATTTTTCGTAGAATGATGGTATGTCGCTTCCGCCTCCGCATAAACTTACGCGGAACGGAGCACGGGAAATGATCATTTGATATCTTCTTCCAACCTCCAAAGAGGCTGGTTTATTTTAACACGTGGGACATTTGGATTCGTGATAAAATAATCTTCGGAGATATTTATGGACGTACTTGAACCGTTTATCTTGACGATTGATTTTGGCACTCAAAGCGTAAGGGTTGGAATCTTCGATAAAAAAGGAGACGCAATCATTATAGAAAAAACCAAATATGATCCCCCTTATTTTTCGACTTTGCCGAATTATGCCGAGCAAAATCCGGAAATTTATTATCAATGTCTTTGCGAAACCACCAAAAAAATAGCCGAAGAAAATCCTGAAGCCCTCAAACGAGTCAAGGGGATTACTTTGACTTGCTTCCGCGACAGTTCGGTTCTCTTGGATAAAGATCGGAATGTGATCAGACCGATGATTTTGTGGCTTGATCAGCGTAATGCCGAGTGCAAGAAACCTTTGCCTTGGACCTCGCGTTTTATTTTTAGAATCATCGGAATGTCCGATACGATTTATTTCAATCGGAAACGAAGCGTTTCAAACTGGCTTATCGAAAACGAACCCGAAAATTGGGCCAAGGTCGACAAATATGTCAGCGTTTCAACCTACTTCATTTTCAGATTAACGAATCAATTAAAAGACAGTTCCTCCAACATGGCGGGACATTACCCCATCGATTTCGCCAAGAGACAATGGTACAAAAATCCTGAAAAGGACATCAAAGGTCAAATCTTCTCAATTAAGAGAAGCATGCTTCCGGAAATCGTTCCCGAAGGGTCTGTCATCGGTTCCATAACCGCAAAATCAGCAACTGAAACTGGATTGCCCGAAGGTCTGACGGTCTATTCTTGCGGATCCGATAAATCCTGCGAGACCTTAGGCTTGGGGGTTATTGATGATCGGACAGCCGCCATCTCTTACGGAACGGCTTCCACGGTCGAAACGACGAGACTTCATTACACCGAATCCGAACCCTTTTTGCCAGGATACCCTTCGTGTATCCCCGGATTTTACAACATGGATATTCAGATTTACCGAGGGTATTGGATGATTAATTGGTTTCTCAAAGAATTTGGGGGTCGACAAGTTAACGACATCATCATTTCCGATGTCGATGCCGCGGATTTCAATAGAAAACTTTCGGACGTTCCGCCGGGATGTGATGGGCTGGTTCTCCAGCCTTATTGGGGACCGAGTCTTTCGCGCCCTCTTTCTAAAGGGGCCATCATCGGGTTCAGCGATTCTATCACCCAAGAGCATTTTTACCGAGCCATCATTGAAGGCATTGCTTATGCATTGAGGGAAGGAATAGAGCATTTTGAGAAAAAGATTCATCACAAGATTCCGGACATTCGTATTTCGGGAGGAGGCTCCCAATCCGAAGCCATCTGTCAGATCACTGCGGATATTTTCGGAAGGCCCGTAACCCGAGTTCAAACCTATGAAACCTCGAGTCTTGGCGCCGCAATAGCCGGATTTTTGGCTATCAAGGAATACAAAACCCCGGAAGAAGCCATCGCCTCGATGGTGAGGATTAAAGATACATTTGTTCCAAATAAAGAAAATTGTAAAAAATACGATTATCTTTATAGTAACTGTTACGAGAATATGTATCCGGCTCTAAAAGGAATTTACAAATCGATTAAGGATTTCAACGAAATGCAGGAAAAAGAAATTCGGCGGAAAAAATTCAGCGGCAGGCATCTTCACAAAAAATAAAACGACGGTGTCAACGCGCCGCCTTTTTATTTAAAAATATATGTTCAATCAGTTGCGAGGAAACTGTCTTTTCCGAGGAACTGCGAATTATAGAGATCGGCATAAAAACCATTTTTGGCCAGCAATTCCTGGTGGGTCCCGATTTCGACGATTGAGCCCTTGTTCATGACGAGGATCATTTTGGCGTTTTTAATAGTAGATAAGCGGTGGGCGATGACAAAAGAGGTGCGGCTCACCATGATGTCATCCATGGCCTCTTGAATGGCTTGTTCGGTTCGTGTATCGACCGAGGAAGTCGCCTCATCAAGAATCATTATCTTGGGTTTTGCGCAAATCGCCCGGGCGATGGTGATGAGTTGGCGCTGTCCTTGCGAGACATTGCTGCCGTCTTCATTAAGGACGAAATCATAACCGCCTGGAAGCGTTTCGATAAAATGGTCGACACGAGCCGTTTTGGCTGCCGCCTCAACGTCTTGATCTGTGGCTTTATTATTGCCATAACGGATGTTTTCGCGGATCGTGCCATTGAAAAGCCAAGTATCTTGAAGAACCATTCCAATCGAGCCGCGAAGGGTATTGCGGGTATATTCACGGATATCGTGACCATCCAAGACAATCGAACCTTTATTGACTTCATAGAAACGCATAATGAGATTGACCAAAGTGGTTTTTCCCGCTCCCGTGGGTCCCACAATCGCCACGGTCTCGCCTTGTTTGACCGAAAGATTCATGTCTTCGATTAAAGGTTTGTCGGGGGAATAGGAGAAATAGACATGATTAAAGACAAACTCGCCCTTGATAATGCCGCTGTCTTTGATGGAATCAACGGAATCAAGAGTTTCTTCGGGGGCGTCTAAAAGGTTAAAGACACGTTCGGATGAAGCTACTACCGACTGGAATGTCGAAGAGATTTGCCCAATCATCTGAAGCGGTTGTGAAACGATGTTAAGGAACATGATAAAGGCCACCAAAGTCCCGATGTTTGTTCCGCTTTCATTAACATAAATAAGTCCCGCCGAAACCGAAACAGCCACGAAAACGACCAAGTTAATGAAACGCATGGTTGGCCAAATAAAACCAGAAATCCATTGAGACTTACGATCGGCTTCCGTCATCTGGATGTTGATGGCGTCAAAGCCTTCTTGGGCTTTTTTCTCACGATTGAAGACCTTCAAAAGCTTATAGCCGTTATAGGCCTCCTCAATTTGCCCCTCAAGGACTCCATATTTTGCTCGGTAAATCTTGAATTGTTTTTGGCTTTGTTTTCCGATCAAGGCAACGGCTGCGCCCATAATCGGGAGCGAGGCAAGAAGGATTAATGAGAGTTGCCATGAAAAAATGAACATGGCCACAAGAGCTCCGACAAGCATGACCACGGCCTGGACGGCCTGAGAAACAATTCCATAGGCGTTATTCCCAATGTTTTCCACATCGTTGGTGCCCTTGTTTAAAATGTCTCCATAATTTTGGGAATCAAAATAAGAAAGTGGCATCCGATCAAGTTTCCGTTTGATACTATTGTCGAGACGATAGGTGTAAAGGCCGGCAATTTTGTCGCCGATGAATTCACTGGCCCAACTGGCGACATTGCTTAAGGCGATCAAAATAAAAATGAAAACGAAATACCAAATCAAGGTTGTCCAATCAACCACATAAAAGCCGTTTTCCTCATGGATAAAGTTCTTGTAACCATTCAAAATGCCACCCAAAATAACAGGTTCAATCACATAGAAAAGGGAACAGGCAGACAGAAGCAATACAATAATCAAAATAATCAGCCATTGGGAGGAAAAATCCTTGCCAAGGCGTTTCAGGGTGGCCTTGGTGTTTTTGGGTTTTTGCAATGTCATGTTATGACGGCCTGGCATATTAATGGGCCTCTTCCGACGAAAGCGCCATCGTCTTGGCGATCTCGTCCTTATCAAGTTGCGAAGATATGATTTCACGATAGATATCGCAGGTTTTCAAAAGCTCCTCATGAGTGCCTTCTCCGACTTTTTTGCCCTCGTCGAGGACTACGATGTCATCGGCGTCAATGATGGTGGAAACCCTTTGGGCTACGATGATAATCGTGCTATCAGAAGTATAAGTTCGGAGGGCCTTTCGGAGTTTGAGATCAGTTTTGAAATCCAAGGCGCTAAAAGAATCGTCAAAAATATATATTTCGGGTTTTTTTACCAAAGCTCGGGCAATGCTAAGACGCTGTTTTTGTCCGCCTGAGAAATTTTTTCCGTCTTGTTCGACGGGGGAAGCGAGGCCTTTTTCAAGAGTTGAAGTAAATTCGGTAGCTTGGGCGACTTCAAGCGCTTGCTTGATTTCTTCATCAGTGGCGTCTTCTTTTCCGAAAGCGATATTTTCCCTTACGGTTCCAGAAAAAAGCTGAGCCGTCTGTGGAACATAGCCAAGTCGTGCCCTTAAATCATCGGTTTTGTAATTACGGGCATCCACCCCATCAACGAGAATCCTTCCTTCGGTGACATCATAAAACCGCGGAATCAAATTTATGACGGTGGATTTTCCGCTTCCGGTCGAACCTATGATAGCTGTGGTTTTTCCGGGTCTTGCCTCAAAAGAAATATGACTGATGGTAGCGGCGGACGCTCCTGGGAACGTAAAAGAAACATCTTTGAATTCAACCAAACCTGTGTTTTTTTTGGGAGCAACTGGAATCTTGGGATCCTTGATCGGGTTGTCGGAATTCAAAACTTCATTAATTCGTTTGGCACAAGCTTGGCCTCGTGGAACCGAGATGAGCAAAAACATGAACATGAGGAAAGATTGGATGATTTGCATGGCATATTCGGCTCCAACGATGACATTCGTGAAATCGATGGCGGAAGTGGAGGGCTTTCCTGAAATTGTGGTGAATCCATAATAGAAAACAGCCAAAAATGTAAAATCGAAAATAATCGAGATGATGGGTGACCCAAAACTCATTGTTCGCGCGGTTTTGATTGAGATTTGAGTAACGTTCGTATTGGCTTGGTTGAAACGGTCATATTCTTTATCTTCTTGATTAAAGGCTCTGATGACTCTGACACCTTTAAGCGATTCTCGCAGAACGGAAGTCAATTTATCGATGGCGGTTTGAATCCTCTTGAATAGAGGGGTGGCAATGACAAGTAAAATAGCTGCAGTAACGATAATAAAGGGAATCGTGCAAGCCACAATCAATGCCAACGTAGCATCCCTTGTCAGGATCATCACGATCGCAATGATTAAAGAAACCGGCGACGTTATCATGATGCGAAGGCCAAACGTAATAACATTTTGGGTTTGCTCAATATCGTTGGTTGTTCTGGTGATCAAAGACGCCGTCCCGAATTTGTAATACTCGCTTACCGACAAAGAAACGGTTTTTTGGAAGACGTCGTGACGGAGATTACGGGCATAGGTCGCTCCGACAAAACTGTTGATGATCGAAGAGGCGAAGGCACAGATCACAAACAAAAAAGCGAAGGCCAGCATAATGCCGCCGATGATCCAAGTATCGGTGAGATGGTTTCCGGTTGGAGGAATGAAATATAAACCCGCAAACGAGATCAAACCTTTCATCAAAGAGAAATAATTGGTGGGATTCTCCATGATTGTCGTGATGTTTCCCAGAAAATTTGGAATCGCCAAAGCAAAAAAAGACTGCAAACCCATCAAAAAGACGGCAATTAGGACTTCCCACCAAATCGGTTTTAAATATCTAAGAAGTTTAAGCACTAGCGTAATTCTACGATTATGAATTTATATGTCAACGGAACGACTTTAACTTTCAAAAAACCGAATGAAGGGGAAGCGGGGAAGGACTTATTTTTGAAAAATCCTAATAATCATCAGGCTGCTGACAGGCTGATATTTTTCGCTTCCCTCAAAAATACGACGATAAGTGGCACCGTTGATGAAGTCAACAAAGACATTGGCAATTTCTTGTGAGTCCCCAGCGATAACGGTCCCCTCAATTTGGCCTTGTTTAATCAAATCGACAAGGTAAGGGAAGGGATCCTCACCCAAAAGCGCCTCGTTGTAAGAAGTGGTCGTATATCGACGGGTTGTGCTGAGTCGAGACAAATAAATGGCTTCATCCGGAGCGCCAATAAATTTTTCGCAATAATCGCAGATAAGTTTTAAACCCTTGATACCGCCGGCTTCTATGGCCGCATTCTTAGGGATCAAATAATCTTTGTATTTTTCGTTCTTCAATTCGATAAGGGCATTGAAAACATCTTCCTTGCTCTTGAAATAATGATAAAAAAGACCATGCGAACAATTGCATGCCACCGTAATATCGTCGATCGTTACAGAATCGAAACCATTAATTGCGAACAACCTAAGGGTCCTTTCCAGGATTTTGGTTTTCCGCTTATCTCGGATCGATTCGTTCTGCTCGCTTGTTCTTGGCATTGTTTTAGCCTCACAAAGGTGCGTGATTATTAGAATAGTGCTTTAGCGAATTGTATCAAACAAAAATATGTCAATTTTCAAAAAATAAATTTATTGAGTAATGTCACCCATTTCTTCCTGTTCGATTTTTGCTCCTTCTTTTTTGATGATGGTTTCGGAAGCAAAAAAGAAGACTAAAATTGTGACAGCAAAAAGAATCGGTCCGATGATCAACTCCCAAAGAGGGGCCGTTTGGTACATCCAAAGAAGGGTTGAATCGTCTATGACCGATTGATTGACGAACATGGAAACGACTGATCCAAGCAAAAAACCCAATATTACGGCGAATGTTGTGGAATGGTGTTTGGTCATCAAAGATTTCATTGCCTTGCTTGTTAAGACGAATCCCAAAAGAACGCCGATGATTAACACCAAAGACAAAATTAGGCCAATGTTGATTTTGCTGGAATTTCGGAACATCGAATCAGCGCCCACATAGAAGCCGACTATTGGATTGTACAAACCGAAAATATATAGAATCATCGCTCCGGAGATGCCTGGCAAAATACAAGCCAGGGCAGCAATAAAACCAGACAAGAAAGTCAAAGGATAGATCCACCAAATCCCCGCGTTAAAATAGTCGTCCAGATTAAATCCCCAATAAAGTTTGCTGAGAACGGATAGGACGCCGATTGCCGCCGCGAAAACAAAAGCAGATAAAAGCAAAAGCACATTTTTTTTGGAAATATCCCGTTTTTTCAGGTCCTTGGTTACCAAAGGGAGCGTTCCAATGATGAATCCGGCGAAAAGGCAGGTGATGGCAAAAGGAGCATAATCATATCCGTAATTAACGGCCACCATGACCGTAATGGATGAAATCAAGGCTCCCAGGAAATATGGGAACAAGATGCAAACGCTTTTGCCGAATTTTTTCCTTAAGTTATCGACCGCATCGATGAGAATATCGTAAATTCCGAAAATAAGGGCCATTGTTCCAGCGCTCACACCGGGGATCATGCCCAAACCGAGAGACGCACCCTTTAATATCTTGCCGAACCAAGGTTTGATCTTCATAAATGATATTCTATTCTCGTGGATTCCTTTTATCTATAAAAGGGTGGTAAACTCTTCGTGCCATGAAAACATTAGTAATTTATAAATCCAAAACCGGTAACACTAAGGCCTATGCCGAAGACATCGCCAAGAAAGTTGGCGGCGAAGTTGAGTCCCTGAAAGATTTCAAAGCCAAAAAAGTCAAAAATTATGATACCATCGTTTTCGGAGGTTGGGTTTTAGGCGGGACCATCCAAGGCCTTAACAAATTCCTTGAGCACTATAACGATTTCAAGGATAAAAACGTCATTGTTTTCTCGGTTGGTCTGTCGGTTCCGACACAAGATGGGCGCTCAATCTTAATCGAACAAAACCTTCTCGATATGTACCATATTCGTTTTTATCAACTCAGGGGTTCCTTCGATATGAAAAAACTGCATTTCCCCTTTAACTTCATGATTAGGAGTTCTATTAAGATGATGACATCGAATCCCGATGCCTCGACGGATGTGGAGTCGCTGAAAAACCTTAAGAATAATCCCATCGAAGTTTATGATTCTGATAAAATTCAGAAAATCGTCATCGTTATCAACTCCCTTTCTATCATCGAGGCCAAATAGAATGAAACTTTTCGTTGGTTTGGGAAATCCGGGCAACGAATATGTCGGGACTCGCCATAACCTGGGTTTTGTCTCCATCGATAAATTCGTTGATATGACTGGAGGGATTTTCGACAAGGATGGATTCAAGGGGATTTATGGATTAATCAAGAATCCCAATTTTTCCGAACCCATCATTGTTTTGAAACCCCAGACTTTCATGAATTTATCCGGTACTTCTGTGAGGCAAGCCGCTGATTATTTCAAAATATCATTGGAGGACATCGTTGTCGTTTATGATGACATGGCCCTTCCGATCGGAACCATTCGCCTACGCGAAAACGGAACTTCGGGCGGGCATAAAGGCATGCAAAGCATCATTGATCAATGTGGGGCCGATTCCATTAAAAGAATCCGGGTCGGAATCGGCGAACCGCCTCACAAAGACGCCATCGATTATGTGTTAGGGAAACCCAAAGGAGACGATCTGACTCTTATCGGAGAATCAACCGACAATGCCGCGAAAGCCCTTCGCGATATCGAGATAAAAGGCTTCGATTATGCGATGTGCATCTATAATGGTAGCCATCAGAAAGAGTGACTTTGATAGATCTATTTCAAACTCTCAACAAACTCGATTTGACCTCCCCCCTCACGAGCAAGAAGGGGCATTTTGTTGTTGACGATGTCATCGGTACAGGTCTTCTTTTCGCCTCGGTTTATCATGATCATCCCGATGATTATGTCATTGTCGCCAATAACCTTTACAGCGCCCAAAAAACTTACGAATTCCTTTTGAATTTTTTTAAAGAAGATCAAGTTGTTTTCTTCCCGGCCGATGAGCTTCTCCGGGCCGAAGCCTTGTCCTCTTCCCGCGAATTGATGGCTCAACGCATTTATGCTCTGGGACAACTTGTGGATGGAAATCCTAAGATCCTTGTGACGCATCCGGCCGCGCTTCTCCGCTATCTTCCCGACCCTGCCGAATTCAAAAAAAGCATTCGGATTTTGGAAAAAGGCAAAAAAGTCAACCTCGGAGATTTGAAAAATGACCTGGTCATGATGGGTTATCACCGAGTCAACAAGATTGATCAGTCTTTGGAATTTGCTTCAAGAGGAGATATTCTTGATGTCTTTTCAGTTAATTATCTTTCTCCGATCAGAATCGAGTTTTTCGACGATGAAATCGAAAGCATCAAGACTTTTGACGTCGCGACTCAATCCTCCCTAAAAGACATTGATAGGATCAAAATTCTTCCAGCCACAGACACTTTCATGACCGACGATGAAACGACTTCCTTTGCGGAAAGAATCAAGAAAAGACTTGGGGATGATTCCAAGATTCTTCCGCCATCCTTCCAAGAAGTCTTGATGGAAAATGCAGGACGGGATATTGAGGATATCGTGGCTCGAAATTACAAACCCACTTTATATAAATATTATGGCTTCGCTTTGAATAATGCTTTTTCGGTTTGCAGTTATTTTCAACCTCGTCTTTTGTTTATTCCTGATAAAGATAGTTTTGTGACGGCTTCCGATATGCTGGTCAACGAGGCCCACGAATATTTTTCGGAACTTGTAAACGAGAGTCTGATCCCCACTCATCTTCAAGAATATATGGAGATTAGCGAGGCCCTTCCGGATTATCGGCGCGTATTTTATGGCCATAAATTCTTCTCCGATCCCAATGATTTCGTTTTTACGGTCCGCCACATTGTTTCCTCAGGGACGGGCATTGCCTCGTTGGTCTCGACCGTCCAAAGTTATCTCCGAAATGATAAAAAAGTTGTTTTGGCATTATGCGATCCCCATCAAATCGAAACCGCTAAAAGTTTTTTGGACGATTCCAAAATCCCCTATGAAAAAGTCGATGGTTTTAATTTGCCTAACGGCCCTTTGGGTCTTTCCAGCTTAAATCTCAATGAGGGATTCGAGATTCCTGATCTTGGCATTGTCTACCTTTCTGACTCCGAGATATTTGGTCAGCGCATGGCCAATACTCGTTTTTCGTCTCGCTTTAAGGACGCAACGATTTTGAAAAGCTACGAAGATCTCAGACCAGGTGATTATGTTGTCCACGAATATAATGGTGTGGGTCAGTTCGTTGAGGTTAAGACCCTTGAAGTAGAGGGAATTCACAGGGATTATTTGAGGATTGCTTATGCTGGAAACGAAACCCTTTATGTTCCCCTAGAGCAATTCCGTCTTGTTAGAAAATACGCAGGAAGAGAAGGAGCCGCACCCAAACTTTCGCATCTTTCGGGCGGAGAATGGCAAAAGAAGAAAGAACATATCAAGGAGCGGGTCAATGAGTTGGCCGACCGCCTGATCGCCTTATATGGGGCGAGGGCCAAAACCTCTGGTTTCTCTTTTCCTCCCGATGATGAATTTCAAAAGGAATTCGAAGACGAATTCCCTTATGAATTGACGCCCGATCAAACTCGTTCCCTCAAAGAAATAAAAGCCGACATGGAAAAGCCAAAAATCATGGATCGCCTTTTGTGTGGCGACGTCGGTTTCGGAAAAACGGAAATCGCGTTCAGGGCTGCCTTCAAAGCTATTCTAGCCGGTAAACAAGTCGCCATTCTCTGTCCTACTACCCTATTGGCTCGGCAGCATTATGAGGTGGCTTTGCAAAGATTCTCCGACTTTGGAATCCGGATTTGTCTTTTCTCCCGTCTCGTTCCTTTGGCCCAGCAAAAGATTTCGATAGAAGCCGTAAAGGATGGAAAAGTTGATTTGGTGATAGGGACCCATCGGCTTCTCAGCAAAGAAATCAGTTTCAAAGATCTGGGTTTGCTCATCGTGGATGAAGAGCAGCGTTTTGGGGTCGAGCAAAAAGAGCAAATAAAAGAAATAAAAAAGAACGTGGACGTTCTTACTCTTTCTGCCACCCCGATCCCGCGGACGCTCCAAATGTCCCTTGTGGGGATTCGACCTCTTTCGCAGATTAACACCGCGCCCGATTCGCGGATGCCGATTCAAACTTATGTGGCTCCCTACAAAGAGGACGTCGCCTTTGAATTGATTCAAAGAGAGCTTGCCAGAAACGGGCAGGTCTTTTATGTTTTCAACAAAGTTGCCTCAATCTACATGAAAGCCAATCAAATCGCCCGCGCCATCCCTTCAGCCAAAATAGGGGTCGTCCACGGGAAAATGGAAAAAGAAGAAATCGAAGATGTGATGTCCAAGTTCTATGATAATGAAATCAACATTCTCGTTTGCACTTCCATCATCGAAAACGGAATCGATATCCCCAATGCCAACATGATCGTCGTGGAAGACGCGGATAAGTTTGGACTTTCGCAGCTATATCAAATAAAGGGAAGAGTTGGCCGGGGCGATCGCATCGCTTACGCCTATCTTATGTATAAACCTCAAAAAGACATGAATGAAGATGCCCAAAAACGCCTTCAGGCCATTCAAGAATTCACCGAACTCGGAAGTGGTTATAAAATCGCGCAGCGAGATTTGATGATTAGAGGCGCGGGGGACATCTTGGGGGCCGAGCAAGCTGGATTCATCGACACGATCGGACTCGATCTTTATATGAAGCTTTTAAACGAGGCCATCCAAGAAAAGAAAACGGGAATCAAAGCCGAACAACCTAAAGCCAATCACCTTTTCGATATTGACGCTTATATCCCTAAAACTTATGCCATCAACAGCGACAAGGTCGAACTGTATCAAGAACTCGAAAACGCCAAAAGCGAAACCGAAGTCGATGGACTCGCCAAACACATGCGTGATGTTTATGGGGAGCTTCCCGCCGAAGTCCTGCTTTTATTGGCCAAAAAGAAAATCGATCTTTTGGGTTCCAACGAAGAATTTGCCTCCATTTCCGAAGGCGAAACCCACATCGATATTCTCATGAGTGACTCGTTCTCGAGAGTCAACGGCATTGGAGTGGACCTCTTTAATGTCGTGGTTCCTTTTCTTTCCATCATCACCGTCAACTTTCTGGAAAAGAAACTCCATATCCGGATGACCAAAGGCAATGGTTGGCTGGCGAATCTCGATCAACTCTTGCGCACCATTCATTCGCTTTACCTTAGACATAAAGAAGGGGTCTCTGTGATAAACTAAAAATATGAGAATCGATAAATGGCTCAAAGTCGCGCGCCTCACCAAAAGGCGGGAAACCGCCAAAGAGCTTTGCGAAGATAACGACGTCATCCTCAATGGGCATTCTGCCAAGCCCATGAGCGAAGTGAAAGCCGGAGACGAGTTGGTTCTCAAAATGGGAAGGCACAAAATCTTTGCAAAAATCATTTCTATTCGTGAGTTTGCCCGCAAAGAAGAAGCGATCGGAATGTATGAGATAATTAAAGACGAAATTGCCGAAAGAGGAGGAAATGACGATGCTTGATTACAAATTTGGCCCTAAGAGTACCTATATGGTGGCCATTACTTACGGGCCCGAATCCATGGCCCTGTTGGATATGATGTTAAAATCCGGCGTTAAACCAGTGGTCTGTTTCGTCAATTATCGTCTTGGCGATTTGATTGACGAAGCAGAAATCAAACTCAAGCGATATTGCGAAGATAAGAACCTGATTTTGGAAATCGGGGATGCCAAAGACGTGGACGCTCAGGGGAAAGACACCGATTTTGAAAAATGGTCGCGGGATGTCAGATACTCTTTCTTTGAGAAATTTTACAAAAAACACCATGTGGCTTCGCTTTTTTTGGCGCATACCCAAGACGACATTATCGAATCCTATCTCCTGACAAAGAGATTCGGGGGGAAAATTTCTATTCGCGGTTTAAATAAGGTTTCGTCCTATCACGGCATGATCATCGTATGCCCGCTTCTCAATTATTCGAGTGAAGATATTTTGGAATACGTGGCTCTCAATAACGTGCCCTGCTCTAGCGACATTAAAAAATACGAAACATCGGAATTCCGTTCCAAGATCCGTCGCGACATCGTCGAGAAACTTAACGAGGTGGAGCGCGACCAAATTCTTTCGGAGATCAGCAAAGAATACGATGACAAAATCTCATTTGCCAAAGCCATCGACAAATCCATTTCTGCTTCCGGCAATCTCAACATCCGGGAAATAATGGCTCTTTCCGAAGACGAATTTGCCCAAACTATTATGGATTTTGTGAATAAAAAAGCCTCAAAACACTGCACGATTACCCCAAAATTGTTGGTCAGCATCCGCAAAATGTGTTTGGACCCCAATCCCAATATGTTCCATCGAATTAACGGCAGCGTTTATATCGTCAAGGAATATGACGAGTTGACGATCGATAACGACGGCCTTGATTTGCCGTATTCCTATGTTATAAAAAAACCCAGCAAATTCTCATGCCCGATTTTCGATCTCGATTTTTCGATGGGAGCCGAGGATCGGAACATTCACGATTCCGATTATCCCATCACGATTCGCAGCGTTTTGCCTTCTGACGTCTCGACTTACGGAGGATATTTGGTCCCTGCCAAAAAAATGCTCTCCACTGGTGGCATCTCTGAGAGGCTCTTGCATATCTGGCCGGTCTTTCTTAACAAAGACGGGAAAATCATTTATATTCCAAGGTACAAGAAAGGTTTTAGCGAATATCATTCTTCAATCCTCATGATTCATGTAAAAGATGACGAGAAATGAGAGTAAAATGCTTGTTACGTACACCCCTAAGGGTGTATCGTGCGTGTGTCGCCAACAAAAGACGTCCGGCAAAGAGTTAATTAATTGCTAAACAAGGAGGGCCCCATGAACGACGAAAATAAAAAAAGAAGCGTATGGTCTTACATTCTTCCGTATTTGATTACTACGATATTTGTGGTTATCGTGGTCTTTTTCGCTATCAAAAGCTTAAGCAGCCAAAGCGAAACCTGGGATGCCAGCAATATTGACACCTATTTTGCTTATAACGTTGACAATGGAACTTATGACGACATTTCTGCTTCTGAACCCCACTACTATCTTCAATCCTATAACGCCACGATTAAATACCAATCCGTCGTAACGGTTACCGGCGTGGCTTACAACGCTAGCAACGTCAAAGATATTCATTATTTCACCGTGGTCATCGATCCCACTCTTTGGGAAAACGAATGGACGACCGGCACGGGTGCCCCCCATCTTTCCTACAGCACAATTTTTTATCAGAAAATCGAAGAATGGAATAACGTTGTCGTCGCTGCCAATGCCAATTTACCAGCAGGTGTCATTGATGCGAGCGATCCTTATCAGGTCGATTGGTGGGATACTTGGGGTCCAACCATCATTCAGATCGCCGTCATTGGAGCCATCACCCTTTTCTTATTCATCAAACTCAATCAGTCCGTCAACGGATCCAACCGGACGGCAATGGATTTCAATAAATCCCCAGCTCGCCGCGAGGACGCTTCAAAGGTTCGTTTCACCGATGTCGCTGGATGCGATGAGGAGAAGGCCGAAATGGTGGAGATGGTCGAATATCTCAAAGAGCCGAAGAAATATTCTAAATTCGGCGCCAGACTTCCTAAAGGCGTTCTCCTGATCGGCCCCCCGGGAACCGGCAAAACTCTTTTAGCCAAGGCCGTAGCTGGCGAAGCCGAAGTTCCGTTCTATAGCATCTCAGGCTCGGATTTCGTTGAAATGTTCGTCGGCGTTGGCGCCGGTCGTGTTCGTGATCTTTTTAAGCGCGCTAAACAAACCGCCCCTTGTATTATCTTCATTGATGAAATCGATGCCGTCGGCCGTCAGCGCGGCGCCGGCTTGGGCGGAGGCAACGATGAACGCGAGCAGACCTTAAACCAATTGCTCGTGGAAATGGATGGGTTTGAATATAATTCTGGCATTCTCGTCATGGCCGCGACTAACCGCGACGACGTTTTGGATCCAGCATTGCTGCGACCTGGCCGTTTTGACCGCATTATCACCGTCAGTCTGCCCAATTGCGCCGGACGTGAAGCTATCTTCAAGGTTCATGCTCGCAACAAGAAGATCGATCCCTCCGTGGATTTCCATTCTTTGGCCAAACGAACTGTGGGTTTCTCGGGCGCCGATATCGAAAACATTCTTAACGAAGCCGCGATTCTGGCCGTTCGTTTCCATAAGGATTCCGTGGGTATGGCGGAGATCGATGAAGCCATTGATCGCCGGATCGCCGGACCTGCCAAATCCTCCAAAGGAATGAATGATCAGGAGCGCAGAGAAGTGGCTTTCCACGAGGCCGGCCATGCTGTTATTGGTTTGGTTTTGCCTTATTCCGAAAAAGTTCAGAAGATCACCATCATCCCCCGCGGCAACACGGGTGGCCATGTCTTAATGACGCCGGATGACGATCGTTTCATCCTTACTAAAAAAGAACTTTTAGCTCAAATTACGGGGTTGCTTGGGGGCCGAGCGTCGGAGGAGATTTTCTTCGACGATATCTCCACGGGTGCCGAAAACGACATCCAGCAAGCCACTAAGTTGGCTCGTGCCATGGTTACCGAATTCGGCATGTCGGATCTCGGGCCGATTCAATACGAGAAGAGTTCTTCTTCGGTTTTCTTGGGACGCGATTATGCCGACACCCAGAAGAACTTTTCCATACAGATCGCCTTTGAAATCGATAAGGCGGTTCGTCAGATCATCGATTCCTGTCACGATGAAGCCAAGAAGATCTTGTTGGCCCACGCCCAAGAAGTGACTCTCATCGCCACGACGCTTCTTGATAAAGAGACCATCACCGCGGAGGAAATCGATTCGTTGGTGAAGACGGGAAAACTTCCGATCAAACAAGTCGGAGTCATCTCTGAGAAGAATATTTCCGCTCAGGAAAAAGCCGTTCTTGAAGGCAAGGTTTCCGCCGAGAATCAGATTAAGCAGGACGAGGAAAGAGATGCCGTTGCCTCTGCGCAAGCGGACGGGACAGCCAAAGCCCCTGAGACACCCAAATCCGACGTTCCCGCGAAACCCGCGGACTCCTCGAGTCAAGGCGAGTCTTCGGACAAAGACAAAAAATAAGAAGGAGGCCGTGAGGCCTTCTTTCTTTAATTGGTTTTCATGGATAAGGTTCAAATAGGCGGAATCAAATTGAAGGGCAATGTCGTCTTGGGCCCAATGGCCGGCGTCACCACGTTGGCTTATCGGGAATTCATGAAGCCTTTCGGCGTGGCTCTTTCTTTTAGCGAGATGATCTCCGATTGCGGCCTCGACTACGGGAACAAAAAGACCATGGAGTACTTTAAGACCTCTTTGATCGACCGCCCGGTCGGGTTGCAGCTTTTTGGCTTCAAAGCCGAGAACACGCTCAAAGCCATCGAGGTGCTGGAAAAGCACGCCGATTACGACTTTTTGGATATTAACTTGGGCTGCCCCGTTTATAAAGTCGTGAAAACCGGAGCGGGTTCAGCCTGGCTTAAAGATCCTAAGTCTTTATATCCTTATATGCGGGCGATTTGCGAGAAATCCCATAAGCCCGTCACCGCCAAAATCAGGTTAGGTTGGGATTCCGCCTCCCTTAACGTTTTCGAAGTTTCGTCCTTGCTCGAAAAAGCAGGAATCCAAATGCTGACCGTGCACGCCAGAACCTCCCGTCAAGGTTATGCCGGGGAAGCCGATTTCGCCAAAATCGCGGGTCTAGGAAAAACGCTTTCGATCCCTCTTTGCGTATCAGGGGACATCCTGACTCCGGAAAAAGCGGTGGGGGCCATGAAAGAAACCAACGCCTCTTTGGCGATGGTAGCCCGCGGAGGTTTGGGAAATCCTCGACTTATCACCAATATCCAAAATCTTCTCGATGGCAAAGAATCATTGCCTCCTTCGACAATTCTCGAACAAGCGGGATGGGCCGAGGATTTCTCAAAAAAACTCGTCGAATATGAAGGAGCCCGAATCGCCATTCTGCAACTGCGGGGTCTTATTCCCCATTTCTTTTCGGGCTTTCCGGGCTATAAGAAAATCCGCGGGGAAATTTCGATGAACATCAAAACCTATGATGATTTGATTGTCATTCTTGACGGCATCAAGAGCCGCGAGCGGCTTTGAAAATCGCCGCTGAATTTTTCTTCAAAACCGACCAAAAACAGCCGTAAACAGAGTTTTCTGGAATCCCTCAAATATTTTCTTTCCAAAGGTCTTGACGAACGGATTTTCGATACTAGAATGTTCGGGTGCGAACAAAAAACGTTCGTAGCCAAACAATGGAACAAAAAGAACAGCGGCCGTTAGGCGCGGAAATCCGCCGCACGGGCAACGCAATCAAGAATTACATCGATAACGTCCTTCTTACGAAGCTCAATGAAAAACTCACGGGCGTCGAAGGAATGACCATGGTTTTCATTTTCCGTCATCAGAGTCAGGATTTGACGGCCCGCGACATTATGGCCCGCTTCGACGTTTCCAAGGCGACCGTGTCTCAGATTCTGCACGGAATAGAAAAGAAGGGGCTCATCGTCATGCGGCCGCTCAAAGAAGACAAACGGGCCAAGATCATCATTTTGACCGAGAGGGGCCAAAAAGTTAACGAAGAATTCACCGCCCTCTTTGCCGAAATGAACTCCAGAATCGAGCAAAATCTGACCAAAGAGGAAAAACAGGAATTGCGTTCCGTTCTTCTTAGAATGCGAGAAAACGTCGGTGATCAATGCAATCTGAATCCTCAGCGGCTTCCGGAGAAAAAATCATGAAAACGCTAAAGACGATTTTGCATTATGTCAGGGGTTTTTGGAAAGATACGATTCTGACATGGTTTTTTGTTTTATTGGAGACAATTTGCGAGATTCTCGTCGTTTTCTTTATGCAGTATCTAATTAATGACGTCAATACCAGCGATGTCGATAGCATCTATTTGTTTTCTATTCTCATCGCCATCATAGCGGTGTTTGGGGCCGTGATGGGAATTTTAGCCGGAATTTGGTCCGCTAGCGCCGCTGCGGGTTTTGGCAAAAATCTGCGCGAGGCCATGTATATTCAAATCCAAAAATATTCTTTTAAAAACATCGATAAATTCTCGACGAGTTCCATCATCACTCGCACGACAACCGATGTGGCGAATGTCCAAAACGCTTTCATGCAGTCGATCCGGGCTGTCATAAGGGCTCCTTTCCTTATAATTTCCGCTTTGATCATGTGCGCCGTCACCGATTGGAAACTGGCTTGGATTTTCCTTCTTATCATTCCTTTCGTTTTGATCTTGCTTGTTTTTTTGGCCAGCAAAGTCCATCCGATTTTCGTTCGGATTTTTACTACGTACGACAATCTCAATCAAGCGGTGCAAGAGGATGTTGTTGCCATTCGCATCGTCAAAGCATTCGATCGGGAAGATTACGAAAAGAAGAAATTCAATGGAATATCGGATTTCATATACACCAACTTCGTTCATGCCGAAAAAGTGATGGCCTGGAATGGGCCGGTCGTTAATTTTGCTGTTTTCGGATCCATCATCGCCATTTCTTATTTTGGGTCCGAAGCCATTGTGAGCACCAACGGCGTGGAATTAAGCGTCGGGGGCCTCAGCACCCTCATCACCTACGTCATGCTTATCATGATGGCCCTTGTTTGGGTCTCGACGGTTTACGTCATGATCATCATTGCCCGCAACGGCGCTGAGCGAATTGTCGAAATCATCGTCGAGAAACCGGACATCGTCTCACCCCAAAACGCTCTCACGTCCGTTCCCAACGGAGACGTCGATTTCAACCACGTGAGTTTCGCTTATGTCGACGACAAGAAAGTTCTTTTTGATATCGATTGTCATGTGAAATCTGGCACCATGGTCGGTATTTTGGGTTCTACTGGCTCGAGCAAAACAACTCTCGTGAGTCTGATTGCCCGCCTTTATGACCCAGCCGAGGGATCCGTTTGCGTTGGAGGGCACGATGTCAAAGAATACAATCTGTCGGTTCTCCGCGATGCCGTCGCGGTCGTCCTTCAGAAGAACACTCTTTTCAGCGGCACCATCCGGCAAAACCTTTTGTGGGGGGACGCTTCTGCGAGCGATGAAACAATCATGAAAGCTTGCGATTTAGCCCAAGTGACGCCTTTTTTAAAAGACATGTCGCAGGGACTTGATACCATGGTCGACGAAGGCGGAACGAATGTCTCGGGCGGCCAAAAACAACGTCTTTGCATCGCCAGGGCCCTGCTCAAAAATCCGAAGATCCTTATCCTTGACGACTCCACAAGCGCCTGCGACACCCATACGGACGCCTTGATAAGGGAAGCGCTTCAAAACGAGCGGAAGGATATTACGAAATTCATTATCGCTCAGCGCGTTCTTTCCGTCAGGAATTGTGACGTCATTTGGGTTATGAATAACGGAAAGATCGTCGCCATGGGATCAAGCGGCGAACTTATTGAGAGCTGCCCCGTCTACAAAGAACTCTATGATTCTCAACTGGGAGGAGGTGACTTCGATGCCCGCAATTAATCTTCGCCCAACCAAGGGCGGCCGAAACATGATTCAAGTCTCGAAAAAAGAGCAAATCAAGGCCATGCGTCGCCTTCTTGGTTACGTTCTGAGGTATTATCCTTGGCAATTTGCCTTGGTGCTCTTTTGCATCGTTATCGCGAGTGGCGTTGGCGTCGTTGGAAGTTTCTTCATCGGGACCATCGTCATCGATGAATTCGTGGCCCCGGCCCTTGCTGGAACCACGTCCTTTGACCAAATAGGGTTTGCCCTTGCCCTTACCATCATGGCGGCCATTTATCTTATTGGCATCATGGCTACGTATGCTTACAGCATCTTAATGGCCATCATCGGCCAAGGAGTGCAGAAAATCATCAGGGATCAGCTTTTCAATCATATGCAGGATCTTCCGATTTCTTACTTCGATGGCCGAAGCCGCGGCGACATCATGTCCTTTTACACGAATGACATCGATGCCCTTCGCGAAATGCTATCCCGGGCCCTTCCGATGATGATGTCCTCGCTCATGACGATGATCGCTTGCTTTGTCATGATGCTTTACACCGATTTCATGCTCTCGGCGGTCGTTGTTTGCTTCGCTATCCTCATTTTCTTTATCATCAAATATTATGCTAAAATGTCCGCCAAATACTTCATTGCCCAGCAAATCGAACTTGGCAAAACCGATGGTTATATCGAGGAAATGACCAGTGGCCAAAAGGTCGTGAAGGTCTTTAACTACGAGGATCGCAACATCAAGGGCTTCAAAAAGCATAATGAGGCCTTTTATGAATATTCGGTGAAAGCCAATCGCTTCGCCAACGTCCTCATGCCGACGGTCGGCCAGTTAGGCAACCTTCAGTATGTCATCATCGCCCTTATCGGCGGGCTTGCCATCGTCAATGGGATTTATGGTTTTTCGCTTAGGGGCGTCAACCAGCTCGAGGTTGGCATCATCGTCAGTTTCCTTCTTTATTCCAAAGCCTTCATCCAGCCGATCGGCCAGGTTTCCCAACAACTTAACGTCGTAGGCCTTGCCCTTGCCGGAGCCACGAGGATTTTCGAAGTCACGGACGTCCCGGCCGAGACGGACGGAGGCTACGTCGAGCTCTGCTACGCCGAACCCGACAAAGACGGCAATCCCGTCGAGGTTTCGGACAGAACCGGTCGATGGGCTTGGAAACATCTGCATAAAGATGGAACGCCCACGACTTATGTGTGGTTGCGGGGAGAGATTAAATTCAATGACGTTGATTTTGCTTATGTTCCTGGAAAGACGATTCTTCACAACATCACTTTGGAGGCAGAGCCGGGTCAGAAGATCGCTTTCGTCGGACCCACCGGAGCGGGCAAGACGACGATCACAAACCTCATCAACCGTTTCTATGACATCGAAGACGGCAAGATCCGCTACGACGGGATCAACATCAACAAAATCAGAAAGGCCGATTTGCGCCGATCTCTCGGGATGGTTCTTCAGGACACCAATCTTTTCACTGGCACCGTTCGGGAGAATATTCGCTTTGGGAAGCTCGATGCCACCGACGAAGAAGTGATGGCGGCCGCCAAAAAGGCCAACGCCGACTCCTTCATTGGAAATCTGGCTCAGGGTTATGATACGGTCTTAGACAACGCCGGAGCTTCCCTCTCGCAGGGTCAGCGCCAGTTATTAGCCATAGCGAGGGCCGCGGTGGCGGATCCCCCCGTCATGATTCTCGACGAGGCCACCTCGTCGATTGACAGTCGCACCGAGAAACTGGTCCAGGAGGGCATGGACGCCATCATGAAGGGCCGAACGGTCTTTGTGATCGCCCACCGTCTTTCAACCGTCAAAAACGCCGACGTCATCATGGTCATCGATGCGGGCCGTATCATCGAGAGCGGCTCCCATGACGAACTCATGGCCAAAAAGGGCAAATACTATCAGCTCTATACTGGGAACGCCATTGAAGAATCATGAAACAAAGGGCGGGAAGCCAATCCCGCCCTTTTCTTTTGAATCAGAGTTCTCGATTCATCACCTCTTAGGCCATATTTCCATGTTTTTCGAGGCCAAATGTATTAAACTATCCCTGCGTTAAGACGAGGGACAACCATGGAAGAAGAAAAATTAGGCGACCAAGAAGCCGTTCGTCAGGGCAAACTCGAGAAATACAAAGAACTCGGGGTGGACCCTTTTGGCTCCCGTTACGAATGGAAAGATCAAATCAAGGACGCCCGGGTCCAATATGGCAAAATGACGGCCGAGGAATTATCCGCTAGACCCATCACGGTCAATGTGGCTGGACGTTTACTGGCCATCCGGAGAATGGGGAAGGCGAGTTTTGTCAACCTCAAAGACGAATATGGCCAAATCCAAGCCTGGATCGGCCAAGACGTCATCGGCGAGCATGATTATTCCGTCTTCAAACTCGCGGATTTAGGCGACATCGTGGGGCTGGAAGGCACGCTGATGCTGACTCGAACCGGCGAACTCACCATTCGGGTCACTAAATACACCCATATCGTCAAGTGTTTGAAACCGCTGCCGGAGAAATACCACGGTTTGACGGATACGGAGGATCGTTATCGGCATCGGTATGTCGACCTCATCATCAACGACGAATCCAAGGCCATCGCCTTATTGCGGCCCGCCATCGTAAAGGGCATCCGTGATTTCTGCGATTCCCAAGGTTTCGTGGAAGTGGAAACACCAGTCCTTTCGCCAATTCTCGGCGGGGCGGCCGCTAAACCTTTCGTCACGCATTATAACTCTCTTGATAAAGACTTCTATCTTCGCGTCGCCACCGAGCTTAACCTCAAGAAATGCATGGTGGGGGGGATTGACCGCGTTTACGAAATCGGGCGTATTTTTCGGAATGAAGGCATCGATACCAAGCACAGTCCGGAATTTACGACCATCGAGCTTTATCAGGCCTTTGGCGATCTGAGCGATATGCGGAAATGGGCCGAAGGTTTATTTCATTACATCGCCAAGAATGTCGTTAAGAAGAACATCTATCAATGGAACGGTCAAACCATTGACGTGGAGAAGCCTTTTGCCTATATTGGCATGGCCGAAGCCATCCAAGAGAAAACCGGGGTTGATTTTCGGGGCAGCATTCCTTTCGAAAAAGCGGTGGAACTGGCCAAGGAACACAACGTCCCGCTTGAGAAGAGCTGGAATAGCACTGGCTACGTCATGCAGGCTTTCTTCGATGAGTTCGTGGAGCCGACTTTGACGCAGCCGACCTTTATCCATACCTACCCCATCGAAGTTTCGCCGCTGACCAAAAAGACCTCTGATCCTAGGTTTGTCGATCGTTTTGAGCTTTTCATCGCCGGAACGGAATTTTGCAATGCCTATAGCGAACTCAATAACCCCTTCGACCAGAAGGAACGCTTCGAAGCCGAATTGGCTGCCCGCTCGAGAGGCGACGATGAGGCCAACGACATGGATCAGACCTTCTTGGACGCCCTTAGCTATGGGATGCCCCCAGCCGGCGGCATTGGCTTGGGAGTGGACCGCTTCTGCATGCTTTTCACCGAACAAGCCTCCGTTCGCGAGGTTGTGCTCTTTCCAACCATGAAAGACGAGAAATAAGAATTGGTCGACTGAAAATGGAGCCCTCAGCCAACTGAGGGCTTTTTTCTCGATTGATCCCTTGGATTCAGGGTATAAAAAATCCCCCCAAGGGCTTCGATTCTTGGAAGGGATGTTCGAAAACCGACCGCGTTCGCTATTGTTTCTTTTCGGCAGCCGGAGCAGCCGGAGCAGCGGTGGTCGTAACAGCCGTAGTAGCGGTAGTCGTGGCCTTAGCACCCTTGTTCTTCTTTGACATGATTAATTGCCCTCCTACGGGAATCACATTAGTCGGATTTTGGTCGCCCGCAAGGATTGCTATAGCAAAAACGAGGAAAGGAAGGCCACGTCTTTGCAATCGCCCGCCAAAAGGCTTAAAAAAACTAAAAAATAATCGTTATATATTTCCATATATTGCCTTTGTTTCATATAAAATTATAACAATGTAAAATTATTTAAATTGCCACGATCGAAGGGTTCGAAAGTTGGGATGGCGTCTATATATTGGCAGAGGGAGCTTAAACTTCTTCGCTCAAGAATTCGTTTCTGAGGAAGCCGCCCCGCAAATAAGGGAAACTCTATTTGTATATGGCGACCGGTCATCATATAATTATGACCGCCTCGAACGAAGGATTTGAGGCGCACATACTCTTATGGTCACACGTGATATTGCGATGTGATCCAGAGTCCAAAACTAGGAGGTGCCGCAAATGAAGAAGTATGAGATCATGTACATTCTTGTTCCGGCGTTAGTTGACGCCGCACGCAAGGATGAGATCGCCAAACTCCAGGGGATACTTGAGTCCAACAAGGCCAAGGTCACCGACGTCAAGGAGTGGGGCGTAAAGGATTTCGCCTATCCGATCAAAAAGCAACTCAAGGGCTACTACGTCGTGCTCAAAGTGAGCGCGGAGCCGGCCGCTCTTAAGGAATTTGATCGTTTAGCGAAACTCGATCTTAACGTCATTCGCCACTTGATTATCACAGACCAAGACTGACAAACGTTTATTGGAGGATCGTTATTAATGCTTAACCGTGTAGTTCTGATTGGACGTCTCACCCGCGATCCGGAGCTTCGTAAAACGGCTTCGGGGATGTCGGTTGCTTCCTTCTCGATCGCCGTCGACGACAGCTATAAAGCCCCGAACGGAGAAAAAAACACGCTTTTCATGAATTGTTCCATGTTTGGAACAAGGAGTGAGAGCTTTGCGAAATACACCCGCAAAGGATCCCTTGTGGCCATCGAAGGTCGTCTCACCCAACGGAAATACACCCGTAAAACAGATAATCAGCAAATCACTGTCGTGGAAGTGGTCGCCGATAACTTCGAATTCCTCGATACTAAAGGCTCGTCCGCTGGCGCTGACTCCGGAACTCCGGATGCCATTAAAGCGCCAGAAGCCCCAAGCGCGCAGCCCGAGAAAAAGAAGCCAGACGGCGGGAACCTCGATTCCATCGATGTCGTAGACGATGACCTTCCATTCTAAAGAAAACCGAAAGGAATTAATAACATGGCTTTCAAGAAAATGAGACCTCGGAAGAAGATCTGCTTCTTCACCAAGAACCATATAAAATTCGTCGACTACAAAGACGTTGAATTGCTCTCCCGGTTCGTCAATCCGGACGGCAAGATCGCACCTCGCAGCCAGACGGGGACTTGCGCGAAGTATCAGCGTGAACTCGCCAAGGCCGTCAAGAACGCCCGCTTCATGGGATTGCTCCCTGAAGTTGGACAAAAGTAGATTTGGGTTTTAATCGAAAGAGACTCGGAAGGGTCTCTTTTTTGCTATTTGCGAAACTCCCAGCAATCCTTCTTTTATCCCTAAAGGGGATAAGGCTATAATAACAAAGCAATGATAAAGACACTCACCAAATTACGGTTGGCCGAATTCATCGTCTTCATCATCGAAGCCGTAACGATTATCGTTGCTGCCTTTTTCTGGGTTTTCGATCTTTTTTCATTCCGTGAAATCGACAATGTCGAAAGTTACATCTTCATTGTTCTCATTGTCTATTTTTTGGGGGATTCGATTTTCTTTTGGTTCTCCCTCATTCACCTCGATAAGATCCGCCAAAGCAACGACATCGAAGCCGCGACCTTGGTCGGGGCCGACGTTCAAGAAGCTTATAATTTCGATCAGATCGGTTTGGTGGTCGCCGATGAACAAAACATCATCGTCTGGGCCAATAACCTTTTTAAGGATCGTCAGATCGACCTCGTGGACACCAACATCTTCGAGTGGCTTCCGGCTCTTTCGGATCTGGTGAATGCCCCCGTCAACAAAATCGTCAAAGTCGAGGTCAAAGGCCGCCAATACGACGTTAAGTACCTTTCGGAGCCGCGCCTCTTCGTCTTCAAGGATTGCACCGATTATGAAAACGTCGTCAATTACTCGAAGGAGCAGGCCATCGTTCTTGGCATTATCATGATCGATAACTACGATGACATGGCTTCCGACACCGACGAATCGGCGGACGTCGTCGATAAGGTCCGCTCCATCGTCACCGATTATTGCCGGGATTTCGGAGTCCTCCTCCGCCGGGTCAAAGCCGATACATATTTTTCTGTCTGCAATTTCTCGTCCCTCGATAAGATGGAGACCGATAAATTCTCGCTTTTGGAGAAGGTTCGGTCCATCGGGGCCAAGGGCGATAATCCCCTGACTCTTTCGGTTGGTTTGGCCCATGATTTCCCGGATATTTCTAAGTTGAACGAAATGGCCGCCAACGCCATCGATATCGCCCTTTCGCGAGGCGGCGATCAAGTCGTTGTCTCCCAATATGGCGCGGAGCTGAAATTCTTCGGTGGGAAGACCGAAGCGGTCGAAACCACCTCCAAAGTCAAAGTCCGCTCGGTAGCCGATTCAGTCATTTCCCTGATTAAGAGTTCTTCGAGCGTGATGGTGATGGGCCATCAGGATATGGATATGGATTCTTTGGGCAGCGCCTTAGGAATCATGGCCATTTGCGATTGGTGTGGGAAGCCCAGCAAGATCATTTATAATCCCAAACTGGCCGAGCAGAAAACTCGGTTGGCTTTCCAATCGGCTTTTTCCCGCGATGCTTTCGATAAAATGACGATGACGCCTGAGGAAGCTCAAAGCGAACTCAAGGAAAGCACTTTGGTCGTGGTCGTGGATATCTCGGTTCCGAGCCTTGTCATGGCCCCCAAACTTCTCGATGTAGCCTCCAAGGTCGTCGTCGTCGATCACCACCGGAGAGGCGATCAGTTCATTGATCGTCCGGTCTTGGCCTATATCGAACCCAGCGCCTCCTCGGCCGCGGAACTCGTGACGGAAATGATCCGCTACGCAACCGCCAACCCCCGGATCGAGCTTAAGCCGACTTTCGCCACCATTATGCTTTCGGGTATTTTCCTCGATTCCAACTATTTCAAAGGCAAATCGACGGGCATGCGGACGTTCGAAGCCGCCGAGATTCTCAAGGAATACGGAGCCGATAACGCCGTGGCTGACGATTATCTCAAGGAAGAGTTTGAGGAATACAGTCTCATCAACAAAATCATCGGTTCTCTGCAGACGCCCCACTACGGCATCGTCTACTGCGTTTCGGATGATAAAGACATCATCGAAAGAAGCACATTGTCCAAAGTCGCCAACCAGCTCATGCAGCTCAAAGGAATCAATGCTTGCTTTGTCATCGGAAAGACCGATGATAAATCCATCCGGATCTCCGCTCGAAGCGATGGCACCGTCAACGTTCAACTCTTGTGCGAGAAAATGGGTGGCGGAGGCCACTATACCGGAGCGGCTTCCCTCTTTGAAGGAACCACGACCCAAAACGTCATCAGCACCTTGCTGACCACTCTTGACGAATATCTTGATGCGGCCAGAAGCAGCGTAAACAGCGAAGGAGATGACGAATAATATGAAAATCATTCTGTTGGCGGATGTCGCCGGAGTTGGCAAAAAAGCCGCGACCTGCGATGTTTCGGATGGCTATGCCATCAATTTCCTGATTCCGCGTAAATTAGCGGTTATTTCGACCCCCTCCAACCAAGCCGCTCTCGATAAGAACAACGCCAGCGAAGAAGCGAGGCAAGATCAACTCAAGAAGGATGCGGAAGCCTTGGCGGCCCGTCTCGAGAATCTCAACGTCGAGTTCAAAGCCAAGGTCGGAAGCGATGGCCGCATGTTTGGCACCATTTCCCCCAAGGAAATCGAACAAGGCATGAAAGCGCAATGGGGCATCGTGATCGACAAGCGAAAATTCATCGACAAATATCCGGCGAATGCCCTTGGCTATACCCGGCTGAAGATCGAGCTTTATAAAGGCTCGGCCGGCCAGGTCGTGGGGACGGTCAACGTCCATATTTCGAAGGAGGAATAATGGCGCGCCCGGTCCTCCTTCCTTCTAACGTCGAAGCGGAACGCTCCGTTTTAGGAGCGATGCTTCTTGACCAAAACGCCTGCGCCGTGGCCCTCGCGTCTTTGACCGACGCTTCTTTTTCGGGCGTCGACAAGCGCAACCTTTTGGTTTTTCAGGCCATGAAAGAGCTGTCCGACCATCGAACGCCCATCGATGCCCAAACGGTCACCGATGAGCTCATCAACCTCAAGACGATCGACGATGCCGGCGGGCCGGAATATCTCTTGGAATTGGGCAATAGCCCTATCAGCCCCGACAACATCGACCATTACATCAATATCATCAAGGACCAAGCCGTTTTGCGCGATTTCCTTCTTCAGATGCAAAACATCCAGAAATCCTATGTTTCCGGAGATGTCCCGGATATCGGGGATTTCATCTCCAGCAGCAGCCAAGCCTTAGACGACATTGCTTCTCGACGGACCGTCGGCGACTTCAAAAAAGCCGATGTCATTTCCGAAGCGGTCAAACAGCAGATCGAAAACGAAGCCAACCGGGCAACCCGAGGCCTCACGGGCGTGGACACCGGTTATACCCGCCTCAATAAGTTCACCCATGGCTGGCAGAAAGGCGATTTCATCGTCATCGCGGCCCGACCTTCGGTCGGCAAAACCGCCTTCGCTCTTAACTTAGCGCTCCATGCCACCAACTACAAAGACAAACCAGTGGCCTTCTTCTCCTGCGAAATGGGCGCCGACCAAATCATGAAACGTCTTATTTCCGCGGTCTCTCACGTCAATTCCGAAAATATTCAGACGGGCGACCTGACCCAAAAGGAAATGGAAAAGATTTCCAACGCGATCGATGCCATCAGACACACGAAGCTTTTCATCGATGACACCGCCAATCCGATGTTGGGGGATCTCATTGCCAAGGCCCGCAAACTCAAGGCGGCGGAACCCGACCTTTCGCTTATTCTCATCGATTATCTGAACCTCATCGTGACGGAGCAGCATTATGATTCCCGCGCCCAGGAAGTGAGCCAAATCACCCGCGAGCTGAAGGAATTGGCCCGCGATCTTCATATTCCGGTGATCGCCTTAGCCCAACTTAACCGCGACGTCGATCAGAACGAAGGCCACGTCCCGATGCTTTCCAACCTCAAAGAGTCAGGATCCATCGAGCAGGATTCCGATCTGGCCCTTTTGATGTACCGCGAAGATTACTACACGAGCACGGGTCAGGGCACCATTAAGCCCCACGGCTTTGCCAACAACGATTACACCAAGCAACTGACCTCCCAAGTTCAGGCCGCTCAGGCCCAAGGCAACCAGAAAGCCTCGGATATCTCCGTCGTCTCGATTGCGATCGCCAAAAATCGCAACGGGAGAACCGGAACCTTTACGCTTCTGTTCAGCAAGAACTATTCGCTTTTCGATAACCCTTCGCCCGAAATGGAGCAAACGCAAAACAAAATGAGCAATCCGGCTCTGGGTCCTGGCGACGATGTATGATTCGCTTCCTGATCTTGGGGAGCGGCAGCAAAGGCAATGCCACGCTGGTTTATGATGAGGATACCCTTTTCCAGATCGATATGGGGGTTCCCTTCAAGCGGGTGGTCTCCGGCCTTAAAGCAATCGAGCGCAACCTTTCCGATGTGACGGGGGTTTTGATCACCCACGAGCACATCGATCATGTCGGGACTCTTGGGACTTTGCCTTCTTTCATTCCGACCTATGCTCCCCTTGGCACCTTGGCCCATCCCTCGCGTCTCGTGATGCCGGAAGAACCCTTTCCGTTGGGTTCCTTTTATATCACCCCGATTGCCTTAAGCCACGATGCCGCCAATACGGTGGGCTTTATCATCACCCATCAGAACGAGAAACTCGTTTATGTGACGGATACCGGCTTTATTCCAGAACCCGCTTTGCCTTACATGAAGAACGGAACTTACTACATCATCGAGAGCAATCATGATTTGAAGATGCTGATGCATTCTCAACGGCCATTATCCCTAAAACTTCGAATCAAAGGGGATTTAGGCCACCTTTCGAACCGCGATTCCGCCGATTACCTAAGCGGCCTCGTTTCTTCGGAAACCAAAGGAATCTATCTGGCCCACCTGTCCGAAGAGTGCAACACGCCGGAGCTGGCGCTGAAAACCTACGAAGAGGTCTTTAGGGAACATGGGTTGAATCCCGATGATTATTCCATTAGGTGCGCCAAGCAATGGGAATCTCTTTTGGGAGGAGACCTATGAAGATCCGGATTCTGGCGGTGGGCCGCCTCAAAGAAGCCTACTGGAAAGCCGCTGAGGCAGAATATCTCAAGCGTCTTTCGCCTTATGCCGACGTCACAGTCGAAGAATTCGAGGATCTCCCGACCCCGGCCTCCGCTTCGGCCGTTTTTGGCGAAGAGATCAAAGAAAAGGAAGATGCTAAGATCCTTTCGAAACTCAAACCTTCTGATTTCGTGGTTCTTTTGGACTTGGGCCACGACGAGCCCGATTCCCTTTCTTTGGCCAAGAAACTCGCGGATTGGGAACGCAAAAGCGGGGCCAATCTCATTTTCATCCTCGGGGGATCCTTGGGTCTCTCTCAATCTTTAAAGAAAAGAGGCAACGCCTCATTGACGCTGTCCCAACTGACTTTCACCCATGCGATGGCCCGCGTCATCCTCTTGGAGCAACTCTATCGGAGTTATAAGATCCTCAATCACGAACCTTATCACAAATAATCAGATTTTATCGATTAAGCCATAATGAAACATGGCCTTGGCCCAACCCTCTTCATCGACGTCGGAGGTCACATAATCGGCGATGGCTTTGACATCCGGAAGGGCGTTGCCCATGGCCACGGAAGTCCCGGTGAACAAAAGCATCTCGATATCGTTGTTGGCGTCGCCTAGGCTCATGGCGTTTTCTTGCTTCCAGCCATAGTACTCCAGGGCCGCCAAGATGCCCTTGGCCTTATCGCTGTCCTTGGGCATGATATCCACCGCATATTCATCCCATCGCGCAGCCTTGCAGTCTTTGAGGTGCGGCAAAAAGAGCTGCTCGTCGAAGTCATCGCAGAAGGCGATCATCTGGTAAACCACCCGATCGTAGGGAATCGGGAATTTCCGAGGTTGGGGGAAGCGGGTTCCGTATTTGGCGTGGGCATCGATGACCCGATTGTCGATGTAATTGATATGGCCTTCGTTCTCCTCGATGAGGGTGAGGCCGAACTTCAGGCGATATGAAAAGCGAATCATGGCGTCGACGACGTCGGAAGGAATGGCGTATTTATAAATGACGACATCCCCGACCGCCACGGCCGCGCCGTTCATCATGACGATGCCATCGGGTTTGATGAGGTCGAGTAACCCTGTTTTTCGAATTAGGTAATAGTTCCGCCCCGAGCAAAGAAAGACCTTGATGCCCTTGCTTTGCATCTCATGGATGGCTTTGATGGCGCTCTCGGGGACGTGATTGGTGACATGAGAAAAAAGCGTGCCGTCGATATCGGTGAAAACGACTTTGATGTCTTTGGTGGACTCCCGCTTCATTTCTCTCCTTTCACAACGCCACTTACTTAGGCTATTATTTATTGCGATAACTCTATGCTTTACCCTGAATTTAATCAATATATTTCGTTCGTCGATCCTTCGAACCCTTTTTGCAACGCCTATAAAACCAAAGAGGGCCATATTTTTTACGTCGAACCTGGTTTTTATGAAAGAATGATGGGGTTCAAAGAGAAGCGGGGGGAGCGTTACGACGAGCTCTTATCCGCCATCGAAGAATACATCGCCAAAAATCCCAAAGTCATCTTCACCTGGAACGCCGAGCAACCCTTCATGCTTAAGGAGGGTTTCCTCTATCGGGAGATCCACGACATATCCGATCCTCTCAAGATTTACGTCGAGGATAAAAGCCGCGGAAGCGACTATGGGGATTAAATGAGAATCACGGTCATCGGCCTCGGTTATGTGGGTTTGGCCAACTTGGCGGTCTTAAGCAGCGATAAAAGCCTCGAAACCATCGGTTTTGACAAAGACTTTTTCAAGGTCGCCGCCCTCCATGACGGCACTTATCCTTTTGATGAGGAAAGCCTCCGGGCCGAACTATCCTTAAACAAGCCCCTGATCACCAGCGATCCCTTGCAAGCGTTGAAAGGGTCTTCCGCTTATCTAATCGCGGTCGGCACCCCGTCTCTTCAGGACGGAACCACTGACCTTTCGTCTCTTTTCGACAGTCTTTCGCTTATCAGAAGTTATGCCGACAAGGATGCCTTCATCGTAATTCGTTCAACCGTTCCGGTTGGGACCGCTTCGAATATTTCCGCCTTCCTGAATAAAGGAAGCAAACATTCGTTCAAAGTCATTTCCCTGCCGGAATTCTTGTCCGAGGGGACGGCTCTGGCCGATGAAAGAAAACCCGCCCGGATCGTGGTGGGAGCCATCGATAAGGCCAGTTTTGAGTTTGTTCGCACTCTCAAAGAACGGGAGATTAAATCAGGCGTTCCCCTTCTCGAGATGTCCAACGAATCGGCCGAACTTGCCAAATACGCTTCCAATGCCTTTCTGGCCATGAAGATAAGTTTTATCAACGAATTGGCGCGCTACTCCGAAAAAAGCGGCGCCGACATCGCCGCCGTGGCCTTAGCCGTCGGAGCCGACCCACGGATTGGCTCGGCCATGTTAAAACCGGGGATCGGTTACGGAGGAAGCTGTTTTTCCAAGGATATGGCCTCGCTGATCAATCAATCCGCTGCTATAAACGCCCCGCTTCTGTTGCCGGAAGCCGCTGCTGCCATCAATCAGACTCAACCTCTTTATTTCCTTAAGAAAATCGAAACGCAGATCCCAAATCTCAAGGGAATTTGCCTCGCGATTTCGGGTTTGGCCTACAAAGCCCATATCTCCGATATTCGGAATTCTTTGAGTTTGGTTTTGGCTTCCTGTCTTTTGGCGGAAGGAGCCGACCTTGTTGGCTTTGACGTTTCCGCCGAGGCTCGCGCGAATTTCAAAAAACGCCTGCCGAAAGTCAAAATTGTCGATTCGCTCGAAAAGGCCCTCAAAGGAGCGGACGCCCTGGTGATTTTGACCGAGGATGAATCCAACGTTTCTTTGGCGGAGGCCCGGCTGGTTAAACTGATGAAGGGCCGATCCATCTATGATTCCCGCAACTTGTACGCGCTCGATTATTTCAAGATTTTCGATTATTATTCGATTGGCCGCCGCGACGTTATCAACGCGAAATAAAAAAAGCCGGGTCCTATCGACGGAACCCGGCTTTTTGATGGGTTCAACTTTGATATTGAGGTTTTAAGGATCTCATCGACATCCACATGACCCGCATGCCGTAGAGGAAGATGAAAAGCAATAGCGCCCATCCTGACTGGAAGAACGGCAGGAAGCCAAAGAGCGTCAGAAGGGCCGGCGCTAAGGAAGCCCAATAGGCGATCTTTTGGCAATCCCAGAAGGAATAGATGCTGAAAGGATTGGTCTTTCCGCGTGTCATCAGCCAAATGCTGAAGCCCAAGACCAAAGTGAGGCCGAAGTAGATGGCCAGCGTAATGCCGGTCCACATCCAAGCAGTGTCGATCTTCGTGGCGCTCCAGCCATCGGAGAGAAGCTCGCTCCAAGCCGACAAAGTCTCGGTCTGGTAGGCATCCGTTCCTCTGGCGGCGGTATAAGCGACGCCATGAGTGCTCTTGACGGACAGATCTGCAAGGTTGAATCCTTGGATGTAAGAAGAATTCCACTGGCAGAATTTTTCGGAGATGGAGGAACTGGTTCCCGTTGGCACCTTCACGAACAAAAAGCCTTCATCTCCAAGGAAAAGAGTATTCGTCGAATAATCCGTTAGAGTCTCCCAAGAACTATTGGGATCGTTGTTCACGTCGCCAAGGATCGTGGTGGCAAAAGTCGAAAGTTCAGTGTTGTCTCCGGAATGATAATAAACGATCAAATCGCAATGAGTTTGGGTCACCGTCACGATGGAAGTCCCGGCCGAGGAACTGCCGCTTACGCTCGAAGAACTGTCGCCTGAGGATTCGGACACCACCTTCACGTCATAGAAATAGCCATAATATTCATGAGTTCCGGTATAAAGTTTCTTGAATTCGCTTTCGGCGGTGCTGGCGACATCTTTGGGATCTCCGACCAGCACGTTGTCTTCGATGGTGAGAATAGCGCCCTTATCGGCCATCTGCTCATCAAAATCAACGAGGGCGTTGTCTAATCCATAGGCCGGGCTATTCAAAAGCGTACCGCCCGATTGCTCAAAAAATGACGCCATGGTCGGCGTGGTTGCGATAAGGATGGAAAGAAGCGCCACGGCAACGGGGGCGTACCAGGGCTTTTTGCGCCCTTCGACGCAGGCGTCGTTGCTGATGAGGGTTGTGAAGAAGAATTTAAGCCTTTCTTTCCAGGAAGACTGTGGTTTGACTTGTTTGGCTACAGGTTTGGTTTGTGACATATTTCAATTCTCGATTTTCGCATAAAAACTCTACAACAAAGCCGCCCTTTATACAAAGGAAACCTCGCCCCCTAGAAGGCGTTTTCTTGATGAGACCGCCCAATTTAATTAATTTTTCCCTCGTTTTGGGCTATTTTAGCGGACAAATTGTCTCTTCTTTGCGCCTTAGGCTCCCGGGTGTTATATTCTTTGTGCTTCGAAAGAAGCATGGTTCTTTGGGGTCGTTCCGGTTTTGACGGGGGATTGATCTGGCCTGGACCGCAGTGGCGTGGCGAGCTAAAACGCCAAACCAAAATAACTGATAATCACAGTTATCTTAACGGGAATAACGCTCAGCGTCGTTCCTACGCTTGCGCCTAATCGGTAACCTTAGGGTTTCCTAGCTTCGGCTAGGAGCAGCGCGTCCTCTGCCTATTTCGTGCCTATTAGGCACTTTGGGCGTCATATCAAGACACTAAGCATCCGCTTTTGGCTAAAGGCGGGTGACGAAAACGCGCTAGCCTCGCCTTGCGGACTTGGTTGCATCATGCCGCAAGGTTAAATCCGATGTGGCCTAAACTGTAGGCGTTCTCGTTGGAGATTCCTCGGACAGGGGTTCAACTCCCCTCGACTCCACCAAATGATGATAAACTCCAGGTGATTCCTGGAGTTTTTTCTTTATTGAAATTTAAATTTCCAAATTAGAAATAAAGTGTTTTGGGCAACTCATTAAATGAATAAATCGTGGCGTTGGCACTTTTGAGGGAAAAGACCGCGCATTTCCCGTCGTTTTCGTTATACATCTTTCTTAGCATCGGCATATCGTCGAGCATTTTTTTGCGGGATTCGATTCGATCGTCTAGGACGGCCTCGGCGGACAAACGGATCCATTCGTTTTTATAGACCGCGCTGATTTCGATCTTGGGGTTCTCAATTATCTCTTTATAGACGTTTTTTTGATTGCTGGTTTGAAAGTAAAACTTTCCTTCGATGATGTCATAGGAAGCAAAGGGGCGGACTCGCGGTTGTTTTCCTTCTTCCGTCGCGATGAAATAAGTTCCGGCCTTCTTAAGGAACTCATAAGTAGTTTCTACCGCTGTCATAGATTTATCCTTCTTCAAAAATATTGTAATCCGTTTCCTTCACAAAATCTTTTGGACCAAAAAAATAAGAAGTCTTCGCGAACTATCGCCTCCATAGCCAATCTAACCCCAACCTCGCCACCGAAGCGCGAACCAAAGGACCGTTAGGAATGGTTGAATTCGCAGAAACGCTCATAATGACCGACGATTTTGGGGTTGTCGATTTTTTGAAACCCCACGACATTTGGAAAATAAACCCAATGTCCTCGATGTCTATTTAAAATTCAAAAAAATGTGAAAGAGTTTTCTAAAACTTCGAAAATAAGAAAAAAGCGAAAAATTCTATTTTGCGTTTCTCAAATCATAAAAACGCTTTTTTGTTTGATTGCTCAAACAAATAACTCGTCATCGAAAGCGAACCCATGACGCGTTTGTCATTGAAAACCTTAACCTCATCTTCGGGATCGGCAGCGCCTAAAGCATAGAGCAAAGGATAAAAATGTTCCGGGGTGGCAAAGGCCTTTTTAGCGCTTTCCCCTGCCTGCTTGTAGTAAGAAACCAAAGCGAAATTTTTTTCTTTTATCGTTTTCTCGATCCACGCATCGAAAGCGTCCGCCCACGCAAAACCGCCTTTTTTATCCCAATCGATGAGATAAAGATTATGGACGACGTTTCCGGAGGCGAGAATCAGGATCCCTTCTTTTCTTAGGGGGGCCAGCTTTTGACCCATGCGGAAATGCTCTTCCGGCGTGGCATTCAAATCGATGCTGAGTTCACTCACCGGAACATCCGCTTCTGGATACATCCGATGAAGAACCGACCACACGCCATGATCGATGCCCCACGAATTATCAATGGAGGCCTTTTCTCCGAGCAAATTCAAGGCCTCGCCAGCCAAATGAGGGTCCCCTTTGGCGGGATATTTCAAAGCATATAGCTCCGGCGGGAAACCATACATGTCATATATTTGCTTGGGTTTGGCTTGGTTAGAAATTTTCGTCCCGCTGGTGCCCCAATGGGCCGAGATGGCCAAAATGGCTTTAGGCCGTGGGATTTCCTTTCCGAGTTTCTTCCATTCCTCTGAGAATTCGCTGTCTTCGATCGCGTTCATGGGGGAACCATGGCCCACAAAGAAAACGGGAAATTTATCGATGCTCATTTTTTCTCCGCCATCATTCTAAAGCAAATTGGCCCATTTTCCTTAAAAGACGTTTTTGGTTCCAGCGTTTATTTGAAATTTGCGGACGTTCTGATGATCGATTCCATCAGCTCATGTTTGCAAAGCATGTCTTTCAGCAAGGTTATCTGAACTTTGGCGCGGTCTAAGTTCTCATTTTCCCGGGTGATTTTGAAATAAGGATTGCCCTCAAGAAAATCCGTGACGAAACGCAGGGCCAACTCATAGGTTATGGTTTCGGTTCCCAGCGGCATCAGAGCGATCTCTTCCTCAGAAAACCTTCCGACGCTCCCTTTGAGATAACCCTTGGCATAAGCCTTGAATAATTCGATATTCAAAGACACTTTGGATAGATCGGTTTCTTCTTCTGAGGCGGTGTTGGCCCCGAAACGGACGGCATCGCCGAAATCGTTCATCGAGAAGCCGCGCATCACCGTGTCGAGGTCGATGATGCAGACGGCCTTCGCGCTCTTTTCATCGAAAAGGACGTTATTCAATTTGGTGTCGTTGTGGGTAACTCGAAGAGGAATCGATTTTTTCCTGACTTGATCGCTTAATTCGTAGGCCAAATTTTTATGCTCGCGAAGAAAAACGATTTCTTCCATCGCCGCTTCGCCGCGATTTGATGGGTCTTTCCGAATGGCCTTCAAAAACTGCGAATATCTTGCCTTGGTGTCATGGAATCCTTTGATGGTTTCGTGAAGCTCTTCGGCCGGGAAATCGCTTAGATCGCCCTGAAAGCGGCCGAAGGCTGCCCCCGCCTCCTGGAATAGTTTCGATGTGGCCTTGTTATAGGTTTTGGTCTTGTCGATATCGAGATAAGCCCTCCAGAATCCTTCGGGATTTTTATAGAAATCCTTTCCGTCTTTCGTTTTGATGATCGTCAAAGTTTCTCTTAGGGGATCGCCGCCTCTTTTTTTGATTTTATCCGCTAAAAAGGAAGTGATTTTTTCGATATTATCCATTACTTCCTCGGGTTTGGCGAAAACCTGGTCATTGACCCTTTGGAGCACATATTTCGTCTTTCCGAAATCCAGAATGTAGGTATCGTTGATGCGTCCGATCGTATTGCTTTCGGAGCCGTTGAACGCGCCTTCGAAAAGGAAATTCGGAAGCACGTCGTTAATGATTTTTTCGCTTAGGATTTCCATGATTGTTTTTCTTTCTGGCCTCGAAGGCAAGAAGGGCCATTCTTCGGCCCTTGTATTATATTCTTTCAAAGACTGGCAGGGCGTTAATAGCAAAAAGCCTTGTCGGAAGCCCATCCCCGAATTAAACGCAATTGGTTTAAATAACCCAAGATTATTTTTTCTTTTTGCCGAATCCGTGGAAGGTCATGTCATCCGGCAGAACCCACGAAAGAACAAGAGCCAGCACAAACATATCGATCACGCAATTTCCGAAGATCCCGGCGAGATAAGGCAAATTCATGCGGTCGAGAGCTCCGGCAGAGACCGTTCCGTTGAGAATCGTGGCGTTCGAAACGAGTGGCTCCGCTAACGACATTCCGAATCCGAGGCAGCAGCAAATGGAAACAATCAAAACGTTCTTTTCGGTCCAACCCACCGCGGCCACCATTTTCATTCCAATGACGGCGATGGAACCAAAGAGAATCACCATAGCCCCGCCGATCACGCAATCAGGGATGGTATAGATGAAGTTGGCGATGGGCGGGAAGAAACTCGCCAGGACGAGAACGCAGGCCCCGCAGAAAATCGTGAACCGATTCACGATTTTGGTTTGGGCCACGAGCCCGACGTTTTCGGCATAGGTCGTTTCAGGGAAACTTCCGAAACAAGCGCCTAAGGCACTATTAAGGCCATCGGTGACAAGGCATCCCGTCAATTCGCGATTGGTGGGGTTGCGGCCCACTCCGATTTTGGCCAAAGAAGAAGCGTCTCCGATTCCTTCGACGGAAGAAGCAAGGAAACACAAGGAAGTCATCAAACAAGGGACTACCTCAAAACGCAGTTTCGAGAAGTCGATGAAACTCGGAGATCCAACCACCCCATGGAGACCAGTGAAAGAGGTTATTTCCAGAGCGCTGAAATTCACCATCCCCGGGATGCAGCACGCAACGAAAAAGCCAAATAAAATCCCTGCCATGATATTGAGGTGCTTATAGATGCCAGGAAGGAAAATCGACCAGCAAATCGCCCCGGTCATCGTGGCAAAGGCCACCAAGACATAGGCGAAGTATGGCACTGCTCCCACCATTCCGTTAGCATCCACGGCGGCTAAAACGGAAGAGCCTCCAAAGAAATTTATGGCGCCGCTCGACAAAAGCGATAAGCCAATCCCCAAAACGACGATCGCGGGAACGATGGGCTTCAAAAGCCAACTCCAAAATTTATAGAAGAAAGCGAAGAAGGCCAATAATAAGCCCCCGACGATGCAAGAACCGAGAATCGTGTAATAAGCGGTTTCGGCGGTTCCACCGCCATTCATCACATTGGAGGCTATCGTGAGAAAGATTGGGACATACGTAAACGAAGTTCCGATCACGATAGGAAGCCGCGCTCCGAAAAAGAGCTGAAACATCGTTCCCAATCCTGCCATGAACAAAGCCGCCAGCATGGCGTTGACAGCCAAGGAATTATTGGATGAATTCAATCCGAGGAAACCAAAAACGATCAGCAAGGGGGTGATATTGGCGGCGAACATCGCGAAGACGTGCTGCAAACCAAAAGGCAGCGCTCGTTTTAACGGAACCCTTCCGTTAAGCTGAAAAACGTTATCAGGAGAACTAGGTCCCCTGAAAACGTCTTTAATTCCTTTGTCCACGTCCGCAAACGCCTTCCTGAAAGACATAAAGCCTGACTCCCTTTATTGGTTAGTGTTTAATGATACAAGAAAAACTCATCGGGTCATAGACAATAAAGAATAGCCGCGGAAGGATTTGATGAAAGTATAAAAAAACGTCAGGGGATTCACCCCCTGACGTTTTCTTTAGCGGAATTACTTGCGAAGGTTGTAGAAGGCATCAAGACCCGGATACTGAGCCTGATCGCCGAGTTCTTCTTCGATGCGCATAAGTTGGTTGTATTTGCAGATGCGATCGGTGCGGCTCATGGAACCGGTCTTGATTTGGCCGGCATTGAGGGCAACCACGAGATCAGCGATGGTCGTATCCTCGGTTTCGCCGGAACGGTGAGAAACGACGCAGGTGTAGCCGGCGCGCATTGCCAGTTCGCAGGTATCAAGGGTTTCGGTCAAAGTCCCAATTTGGTTGAGTTTGATGAGAACGCTGTTGGCGACTCCCATCTCGATGCCTTTCTTGACGTAGATCTTATTGGTGACGAAGAGATCATCTCCGACCAACTGAACTTTCTTGCCAAGACGGGCGGTCAGCTTTTGCCAGCCATCCCAATCATTTTCGTCAAGGGCGTCCTCCACTGTGATAAGAGGATATTTCTCAACGAATTTGACGATCAGTTCGATCATCTGCTCGGAAGTCAGTTCTCCGCCATGGGATCTCTTGAGTTCGTATTTTTGGGTTTCTTTGTTGTAGAACTCCGAAGCAGCCAAATCCATTCCGAGATAAATGTCTTTGCCCGGGATGTAACCGGCGGCCTTGATCGCTTGGACGAGAATTTCAAGCGGTTCTTCATTGCTTTTTAAGCCATTAGGCGCAAATCCGCCTTCATCGCCGACGGCGGTGATGTCTTTGCGATCCTTTAAGATTTGTCTTAAGGCCGCGAAGGTCTCAGCTCCCATCTCAATAGCCTGGTGGAGCGATTTGGCGCCCACCGGCATGATCATATATTCCTGGAAATCAACCGAGGAATCAGCATGTTTTCCGCCATTGATGACGTTCATCATCGGAACCGGAAGTTTCTTGGCGTTCGGTCCGCCAATGTATCGATAAAGAGGAATGCCGAGATAGTCGGCTCCGGCTTTGGCGCAAGCGAGCGAAACGCCAAGGATGGCATTTGCGCCAAGTTTGCTCTTCATTGGAGTGCCATCAAGGGCAATCATGGTCTCATCGATCAGGATCTGCTCCATGACGTTCACGCCAAGGAGCTTTGGGCCAATGATGTTGTTGACGTTATCAACCGCTTTCAAGACACCCTTGCCGCCATAGACTTTTTTGTCGCCGTCACGAAGTTCGAGGGCTTCACTCTCGCCAGTTGAGGCACCGCTTGGAACAGCGGCTCTTCCAAAAGCTCCGCTTTCGGTCTGAACTTCGACTTCAATCGTCGGATTGCCACGCGAGTCAATGATTTGGCGGGCATGGACGGATTCAATGTACGGCATCATTCATTCTCCTTTGATATGATTAAACATGCTTACTAGGTAAGCACCAAGATTATAAGACAATTGCCCCCCGGGCTCCACAAATTGTCAGCGTTCTTGTTTTTTTAGCGTTTTACCGAATATTTTGTTGCCAATTCATGTTAATTTTCTCAGAAAAGGAGGCAAGGGACTTCCCTCGTTTTTTACTCCTCGCCAATAATCGTTCAATTAACAAAGATATTGCTTATTCTTGGGGTCTTTTGTTGCTATATAATGAAAACGCCATATGGGACAGAAGACTCATTACGTTAGATATTTCTTAAAAAACGTTCCTGCCTCAATCTGCGAGCGGCTTTTCCATAAAGGACGACCCACGGATAAATTTTGCGGAAAAAGAAATTTGACGGTCGCTAAAGGGGGTTCTTTGATTCGGCAATTCATTGAAGCGGGAAAGCCTTTTGCCTGCATCCGTTTTGGCGGCAGTGAAATTTCGTGTCTGAACGGCCATGAAAAAATCAAATTGGGCTTTGCCAAAACTTATAAAGAATCCGCTAGATGGGCCATGAAAGTTCGGGCGGGTTTTTATCCCATTGGCGACGGGCATCTCAACGAATTTACTGATTTATATGAAGCCAAAATCAAAGATGCGGATATTTTCGGAGTTTTGGGTCTTCATATGGAAGACTATTTCTATAAGAAGGATATACCTCAAACTCAAGTCATCAACGCCTTCGCCATCGAACCCCTTTTAGGAGGCTGGACTCCGGCCCTGAAAGGCAAGAAAGTTTTGGTCATCACTTCTTTTGCGGACGAGGTGGTTTTCCAATATGCGCGAAGAGAAAAGCTTTTTCCCCACGATCCCGGTCTCCTTCCTGAATTTGAACTCCATGTTCTTCAGGCGCCAATGACCTTGGGGGATGACACCGATTATCGATTTCCTTCCTTCATGCGTTCGCTTGAAGAGATTGAAACGAAGATTGGCACAATCGATTTTGACATTGCTCTCATTGGCTGCGGGGCTTATGGAACTCTTTTGACGATGTATTGCAAAAGCCTAGGAAAGATGGCCATTCAGACCGGGGGGTCCACCCAAACGCTTTTCGGAATAATCGGTCATCGTTGGGAAAATCGCGAACACGTGAAGAGCCGAATTAATGAATATTGGATCAGACCTGCCCACAAACCAAAGGGATATGAGAAAATAGACAACGGAGCTTATTGGTGATGGAACAAACAAACAAAAACAGCGGTTATGGAAAAATAGTGTCTTTTCTTATCTTGCTTTTGCTGGGTTTGACGGCCTTTAATTTTGGTGGAAGCATCGGCACAAATTATTTGGAGATCATCGTCTTCGCCGTTGCAATGCTGAGTCTGGTTTATTTCGAAGTCAAACTTGACAAAGTCGAGAGAAATAACCTGTTTTTTTGGCTTATTCCATTTGTTTTCTTTGCTTTTTTCGTGTCTATTTCGATTTTTTGGATTTCCTTCTCCACTAATTCCATTTACACCAGCATCGTGAGCCTTCTCGGCATTGCCGGTTTCATGGGACTTGGGCTTTTATTAAAAAAACATCCCGAGATCAATTTGAAAATCGTTCTTAGCTTCATTCTCGGCGGTTTGGCCCTCATTGTTTTAAGTTCCCTCATCTTCACTTTAGTTGAATATGGTCCTTTTTATGTGACTCTCCACGAGAATCAGGAATATTTTTATGATGGCTCCGCTTTTTTGGTTTCTTCCGAAACCGGCTGGCTTTCAGGTTTTTCGTTTGTTTCGGTTACGCTAGGATATGCCGGAGTTTATGCTTTCATTCTCGCCTCTACTTTACCAGGCTTGCTTTTTTTGAACCCCCGCAGCCAAAAAATTCCCTTCTATTTTATTCTCGGGGCCGGCCTTGTCGGCCTTTTGTTTCTTGTTTTGCTCCCTTACAAAACCGCATTGCTGTTTTTGATTCCCGTTTATGCTCTTGGCCTATTGATTCGTTTCTTTAAAATACCGACCAAGATTCCCCTTTGGGAAAAAATAACTTCTCTCATTGCTTTGGGAATCACCGTCATTCTGGTTTTATTCATGCTTATTATGGCAATACAAGGAACGGATTTTTATTCCTCTTCGTCTTTTCTTTCGAGGATTTTCGATAATTCGAGACTGACCGATCCCATCAATCAGACCATCAACGCCACTTTGAAAAATTATGATTCATTTTCATTAATTGAATCGTTATTTGGGATGAATCCCTATCAAGTCACACCGCAGGGAATCACCTATTATTCGGTTTCCTATTGGGGTGGAACAGCTACGGCTTGGCCCTTGATTAATCTCAAAACCTTCGAGTTCAGCACCCTCATGGAGGGAGGGCTGATGGCCTTCTTCGGTTTCTGCGTTTTCATGGTTTTTGCCATCATGAGTTTTCGCTCCTTCCTTCATCGGGGAACCAAGCAATTCGGTCTTCGCATCGTTATGGCTTTCTTGGTCTTGGCCTATTTTCTTTATATGTCATTTTTGTCTTCTTCATTCCCTTTTATCCGCGAACCATATTCTTACGTAAGCCCCTTTCGCTCCAATTCTTTGTTCTTGATTATCGTGTTTTTGATCGGTTATTCTTATACCCCGATTTTCGGGGTGAAAAAAGTTTCATCTCTTAGCGAGGACGTTAGGTATGAATAAAAAAATTATTCCGATTTTATTATTGGCGGGTTTGCTGGCTTCCTGCGGAAGCAAGACCTCCGAGTTATATCCCTCGGGAGCCTTTCTTGGCGATTTGTTGGACGATTTTTTGACGGGTTATCATCAAATTACGGCCTCCTCGATTGCCTCAACCAAAATTTTTGATTCGGCTTCATCTTTGTATTTTGACGGTTTCCACGAAAATGATTTGGTTGATAAATCCAACGTCGTCTTGCACGAGGGCCCTAAAGCCATGTATCCCGAGATTTTTCTCTACGGCAACGGAACTGTCACCCTTGATGCCACGCCCGAACACGATTGGAGTCAAGACTTGGAAGGCCAAAGCGATGCCTCTTATGTCGGAACGGCTTTTGGGCGGACGAAATGTCTCGTTAAATGCGATTCTTCTTTCAACAACGGTTTATTGAGCAAACTTTATAATGGCCAGGTTTATTGCTTGGGCCTTCACGCCAAAGCTCTGGTTCAACTCAAAGAAGAAGGTTTGGACGCTTCTTTGCCCAAAAAGCTTGTCTCGGGCGATTACTTCTTGATGTCTTTTCGCGGCGGAAGTCTTTTCGGGGAAGCCCGCATTACCAAAATCGATTTGACCATTAAATTCTATAAAGGAAGCGAGTCTTACGTTTTAACGTTTAATGACCTGGCGGAATGGACCGACAACGGAGGGGACGGAGACTCTTTCTTCGGCTTCAAATTTTCGGATATTGGGATCGACCCTGCTGGGATAACTGGTTTTGGGATTTCTTACGACAATCTTCAAGACGATGATTTGACAAGTGCAACTTTGACGGAAGAGCAAAAAGAAAACCCCAACGCTTATTGGGGCATGCTGGTCTATGAGGTGATGTTTCCGGATTCTACTTGGAATTGATCTTTTGATATTTTGAAATATCCAACCAAGTCCCTTGTTCGAAATCGGTTTTGTCGTCATCGAAAATCAAGGTTCCTTTGGCGGGGGTGAACGTCATCTCGCCGAAATAAATTTTCCCTTGGATGTCATAAAGGTCAATCCTAACAAAAGGGAAAGGAGCCGCCAACTCTTCGGCAATTTTAACCATTTCCCCAAAATTACTTGGTTTTTGCAAAGGATATTCAGTTTTAAACCATCCGTTAAATTGCGATCCATCAAAAGGGGTCCAGTCGATGTAATATTGGTTGTAACGAATGTTTTTTCCACGTCCCGTGACGACGTAAAGATTGCGGGCCTTTCCGTTAAAGACGTGGATTTTATATTCGGTTGGTAGATCGGTTTCCGTTCCTAGGTATTTCTCGACAATGATTTGAGGCTTGATAGGGCTGTAATGTTTTTCGAGGGTCTTGGCTCCGTAATCGGTGGCCAACCAGGCCTCCATTTTAGCCTTAACTTCTTGGATGTTTAGTTTAGTTTTGTCACGGACGATGATGTTAAAACCCGAGGCGTGGCTGCATTTCATCACAAATGAATTCGGTAGTTTTAGGAAATCGATGTCATCGAATTTGTCATAGACGCCATAAATGGGAATCAGAAAATTCTCCAAACCGATTTCCTTTACGTATTCCCGAACCCCAACCCGCCCCGCGCATTGAATGACCTTGGGGTCATTAGGATAGACAAAAAGGCGAAGATATTGCAATTTTTCGGTGTAACGAATAGGTTTTTTCAAATGGAGTTTATGATGGGTGATATATTTGTATTCTTGTTCAACATAAAAAACAGGATTGGTTTTTTTAATTACTCCCCGGAAGGGAGAGACCAAGGTTCTTTTTAACTTATTTTCATGCAAACGAGAAGCTAACATGACTTCAATATTATAACCATTGAGGAAAAGAACATAATTATGTGGGATAATCCTTACTATGAAAATTTTGGTCGTTTGCCAGTATTATTTCCCTGAAAACGTATCCGTAACGCAGATCTGCGAGGACCTTGTCAAACGGGGACACAATGTTACGGTCGTCACCGGTCTCCCCAATTATGGCTTTGGGAAAATACTCGAAGGATATGAAAATAAAAATTTCGAGGAAATCAATGGGGTCAAAATCCATCGTGTTAACTTGAAACCGCGGGGGGGAAGCACCTTTTCTTTGATTCGAAATTATTTGAGTTTTTGGAACAATTCCAAAAAGTTTTTAAGGCATTTTGGCGAGGATTTCGACGTTGTTTATACTATGTCGATGTCTCCTCTTATTTCGGTTGAGGGGGGAGTTATTTTTGCGAAGAAACATCACATTCCCCTTATTATCCATTGCCTCGATCTTTGGCCCGAGAGCGCCGTTGCTGTAGGAAAAATCCGTGAGGGATCGTTTTCCTTCAAGATTCTTTTAAAATGGTCAAAAAAGATCTATTCCTCGGCGGATAAAATTTTGATTTCATCGCCTTCTTTTGCTTCTTATTTCACTGATTTTCTGAAGATTGACAAACCTTTGATTCTAGTGCCTCAGCCCCCCCTTGTCTCGCCCGTTCCGGATATCGGAATAGCCTATAAAAACAAAACTAATGTCGTTTATGCCGGAAACATTGGGACTCTGCAAATCATTGAAAATTTCGTCGAGGCCCTCAAATTCCTTCCCAAAAACAGCGACTTTCATTTGCATCTCATCGGTTCGGGATCGAACGCCGATAAGATTGCGAACCGGATTAAAAACGAATCTCTGGGAGACCTTGTAACCTATTATGGCCCCCTCTCTTTCGTCGAGGCTCCCGCCTATTTTAAGAACGCCACCGCCTTGATTGTTTCTCTTGCCGAAACGACATCACCCGTGTCGGGGACCATTCCAAACAAGCTTTTGAGTTCTCTCTATTATGGAAAACCCATTTTGGCCTCTATGGGAGGCGATGGAAAAGTCGTGCTTCTGGAAGCTTGCGGATCATTTTTTTCCCAAAATGATCCTTTTTCGATTTCCGAAGCCTACAAAAATATCATGGACGCTGACGATGCGACTTTAAAAAGAATGGGAGACAATAATCTTGAATATTTCAACAATCATTTCGCTTTCGTTAAAATAATGGATTTGTTGGAAAGCGAAATAGTTTCTTCCAAAAATAAGTGAATTCGTTCGCCTTGCTTATTAATCCCATATAGACCGAGAAGTTTTTTATACGAATTGTTAGGGCTAAGATTTATGAAATGTTTGCTTTGATCCAAATGATTTTCAAAGTAACGTTCAAAAGCTACCTCGCCTGATTCGGTGAGCCAGTTAATGTCGTCGGGGAATAGTTCTTGGAGTTTAGAATGCTTGGTTGAAAGAACTGGAGCACCGCTGGAAAGATATTCCAAAACTTTTGAAGGAATGGATTCTTTATCCAATTTATCATCATAAGGACGGGGGTTAATGAGCAAAGCCGCATTCTTTTCGAAAAGATAGTTCTTGGATTTGGAGAGTTGCCCCAAGTAACGAATCCGAGATTCTTTCTCTCCTGGCAAAGGCGGTTTGCCGTGATGGCCCGCGATGATTAAATCATAATCGGGTTTGATTTTTAGATAAGCCTCAACCAAATCTTGAATGCCATAACGCGGCATCAAAGACCCAGCAAAATAAAGATAGCTTCCTTTGGGAAAAGACGTTTCCCCTTGAGACGTTTCCTCAACGATTCCTTCAGTGATAAGGCCGGGCTTATTTTCGGCGTGAAAAACTTTGATAAGACCCTCGCTTAAAGCAATGACGGCTGTGGCCTTTTTAACCGAGGCAAATACGTTTTTGGAAAAATAACGGGAGACGGCCGAAAGGTTTTTGGGATTATCTGTCAAAATGGCGATGGATGGGATTTTCCATTTTTTCGCTAACGTCGGAGCCGCTTTTGCCAAACTCAAATTCAAGGGGTCATAAACAAGGCAATCGAATTTTGTGGCGAAACTCTCGGCGATTGTGATCACCTCGGATTTTCGCGAGAAGATCTTTTCAAAGTAATCGTCCGGATAATCCACATAATGGAATTGGTCTGAATTCAAAGCTCGCGTTCCTTTCGTTGGGAAGGTGATCAAAGACAAAACAATGACATTGTCTTTTGTTTGAAGAGCTTTTATAAATTTGCTGTGAAAATTTTGGTTGGAGGGATTCGAAACATTGAATCCCATTCGCAAAAAGGCTTCATAGTCCTGTTCTTTTAAAGCAGTTGTCAAATAAATGATATTCATTTTTTTAAGAAATCTGCGAAGATTTCCAAATGCTTTACAGCCATTTTCTCAATCGTATTGTCCTGAGCCGTTTTGAGCGCTTCCTGGCGCATTTGATCCGGAACCTCTCCATCGATTGTATTGATTATCTTATCGATTTCGTCAAGGTTAAAAACGAAGCCATTGACTCCGTTTTGGATCAATTTCACCGCAGAGTTTGAATTATCGCTCGCAATGACGGGTGTTCCCTGACTTAGGGATTCGTTAACCACATGTCCGTAAATATCTTCTTTCGTTAGAAAAATCGACGCTTCCGACAAACGGAAGAACTTCAAAATTTCCCGATGTTGGACAAAGGGTTTGATGAAAACATTGCCCAAATTGTTTTCTTTGATGAATTTTCGGTAGTTTTCTTCCTCGCCCCCCTCCCCAATCAGAAGAAGAACTTTTTGAGGGTTTACTTTAGTCCAGATTTTAAGAAGCATCATTTCGTTTTTCCGAGGAACGAAAGAACCAACGGAAATAAAGATTTCCTTATTGGGAAGACCCTCACGTTCTTTTAAGGAAACACGTTCTTTGGCGGTGGGGCATTGACTGGGAATTTCATTCGAATAAATTGTGGAATAGGGAAAATACTTAATTTTTGTAACCTCGGCTCCGTAGTAAGCGAGATACTGAGCCGAATGGTTGTCGGGGGCTAAGTACAAAGCGGCCCCCCCGATGTATTTATCTTTCAATTTTCTTCGCAGTTTGGATTCATTTATATTGGCAATTCCCCCATTAATGGCAAAAACATAAGGAATTTTATGAGCATGAAGATAACGCAAGGCTTTCATCTCAGAAAAAGTACTCCAACCATTGATGACGATGATGTCATATTTGTTTTTTATTATTTCATTTCTTATTTCCGATGAATAGTTATTCGATGATCCAATTTTTATGCTATGGATAAATTTGCATTTGAAATTTTCGGCCTTGGAATAATAAAAAGCAAAAGGCCTGTCACTTTCGGTTTTTCTCTCAAATAAAACGGTTAGATCTATGGATTTTCCGAGTTCGTTGAAAAAATCAATTTTGTAGGGAGCTGGATGCGAGAAGACCCAAAGGACTTTCATTGTGGTGTTTTGTTTTCGGACTCGTCTTTATTCGTTAAACAAAAACATTATAATCTAGTTATGCTTTCGGATTGGAAAGAGTTATTCGATTCCATTAAGGACCAAGAATATTCTAAATCTCTCCGCGTCTTCTTAGACGCTGAATATTCCGTCCGGACAATTTATCCGCCTCGGGACATGGTTTTCCAAGCCTTTAAATTGACGAACCCCTTAAATTTGAAGGTCGTAATCATCGGGCAAGATCCTTATCATAGTCCGGGGCAAGCCATGGGAATGTCGTTTTCCGTTCCTCGTGGAATCGATCCTCCTCCATCCTTGATCAACGTCTATAAAGAAATCGAAAGCGATCTTAAAATCAAAATGAATTCCGAGAATGGCGATTTGACGCCCTGGGCTCAGCAAGGCGTTCTTCTTCTTAATGCTTATCTAACCGTCAGATCAGGTATCCCTCTTTCGCATAGGCGTCCCGAATACGATGAATTCATTCATGATGTCATGATCTATCTCGATAAATTGCAACAACCTATTGTTTTCATGCTTTGGGGGACCTTCGCAAAGAAATTCATACCTGTGATTACCAATCCTAAGCATTTGATTTTGACGGCTTCCCATCCTTCTCCGATGGCTGCCAATTATGGCGGCTGGTTCGGAAACAAGCACTTCAGTCAGTGCAATGAATATCTTTTGAAAAATAATATCGTCCCTATTGACTGGCAAATAAAATAACCTAAACTTAGTTCATCCGGAGCTCATTGATGAATGGGCTGAGAGGAACCTTCCTAGGTTCGACGGGACCTGATCCAGACAATGCTGGCGGAGGTAAATCGTATTTACTGTCCTCCGTATTCGGGTATGGAGGATATTTTTATGGAAAAACATGAAACGGGCGCTATTGGTCTTTCTCTCGCCGATAAAATTTCCTCTTTCGCGAGAAAGTGGGCTTGGCTGGCGGCCTCGATTGCCGGATTCGTTGCCATTTGCTTCTTATTTGGGGATCTTTTTAAATATAAAGACGATCTAAAAAACATTCATTACGTTCATCTTTGGGATTATTTCAACGGAACCTACAAATTAGATTGGACGATCATTGCCACCTTGGTTCTTCTTGGTTTTGGAATTGTCCTTCCGCTTTTCAAGAAATTCGGTGAAGAACTCCCCCTCGCTTCCGCTCTCTCTTTTTTGCTCGCCGTTTGCTTTCTGATTTTGAGTCGTGAATTCTTCGTTGAGGCCAACAATCTCGATGTCACCATGCAGTATGGGATCGCCCTAAGTGCAGCTTTTGCGGCCTTTGGGGGTATTTTTTCTATCGTCGCCAGTTATGAGAAAGTGCCCGTCACTGTTAATGACATGGCGGAAGAAGCCATTCTTGTGGCTGCGGCTTTCGGTCTTAATTTCCTGAAGATTCCCGTGGGCGCCACTGGCGGTTCCATCAATCTCCAGATGCTTCCTCTCATGGTTATCGCTCTAAGAAGAGGGCCTACCCGAGGCTTCATCGCGGGAGGCCTTGTTTATGGGCTTCTAACCTGTTTCACCGACGGTTATGGTTTTGTCACCTATCCCTTTGATTACCTGATTGGTTTTGGCAGTGTTGCCGTTGTGGGTTTCTTTGGCAAGGCAATCCTAAAGCCGGGTCAAAAAAACTATTCGCTTAAAGGAGAGATTCTTATTTTGACGGCCTGCATTTTATCTACCCTTGTGAGGTTTGCCGGATCGACCGCCAGTTCCATGATCGTTTATTCCTACACCTTCGTGGATGCGGTAGCGTATAACGCTCTCTATATTCCGATTTCCGGAGCGGTCGCAACCATTGCTCTCATGGCTTTGTATGGGCCACTTTGCCGGGTTAATTCAGCTTTTCCAGTCCAATCCCGGAAAACGCTTTCGGTCAAATAGGCTCAAATAAAATTGAAAGTCTTTTCCTTATAAAAGGAAAAATTGGCGTTTTTATGTGTCTGTCTTCGTGCTATAGTGCAAGAGCCCGTAAGGAGAATTTATGCCCGAAGAAAAGAAAGTTGATAACAACGTAGCTGAAGTAACCGCTGAGGACAGCGACTTTTCAGACGAAGCAAAACCCGTTTCGGCTCCCATCGAAGTGGAAAAACCGGTTGCCGAAGTCGTACCGGTCACGGCCGCCATCGATCTTCACGTTGAAGAAAAACCCGTAGAGCAACCCTCAGACAAAAATCCCGAAGAGAAAGCCCTTAAAGCCAAAGCCCAAGTCGAAAAATTCGTCTATAGCGACCCCGATCTTCAAGGCATTGAAAACGAACGCCAGCTTTTCTTCAAAGTTTACAAAAATTCGAATCTCATTAAATGGATCGTCGCGGCAGGTTGCTTGATTCTTATCGTGGCAGGCTGGCTTGTTCCGACTTATTTGTTTGATTCGACTACTGCTTTCATCGTCACGATTTGTGTGGTTTTAGCCGCTTTGGCGACTCTTCTGATTTTCAGCGCCGTCTTTAAAAAGAAGGTCGAGAAAGCCATGAAGGATTATTTCGCCAAATACTATGGATTCAACAATCACTTTGTGTTTGGCGACAAAGCCACCAACCTCAAAGGCGGAATCGATGATAAATTGGATCCTGAAATCTTCAAAAAGTGCAATTTATACAAAAATATTTTAAAGGTCGGAAGTCGTGAATGCCTAACCTTTGATTACAAAGGTCACAACGTTACCTTCGCCGATTCTGCCGCCACGATAAAAGGCGATCGCTCGGCACAAACGGTCTTTGTCGGCAAGTTTCTGAAAACCGACAACGATTACGTCGGCTCCGACATCATCATTTATTTCAAAGGAAACAAACGAGCCCTTCCTCCGACCACATTGGAAGGAAAAGAGGTTTTCGAGGATAGTCACACAATGGTTGTCTATGGCGACAAAGACGCCAAGAAATTTCTTACTCATGACGTGAAACAAGCTCTTGCCGCCTTCTCCACGAATTCCATCTTCGTCGATATGGCTCTTTCGATCCAAGCCGGAACAACTTACATCGCGATGGGTTACGAAGACGATCTGATGGTTCTTCCTCTCGAGAAACCCTTCAACCCCGCCCCGACGAAACAGCATCAGGAAGACATGACGAAAATCTTCGACCTTCTTGACGCCATCGATAAATCAGAAAAGCATGAATAAACAAAAAACCCACCCTTTCATTGGCGGGTTTTTTATTCGAAGAAAATCACAACGGGAAACGAGAAAATGCCATTATCTGATATCTTGAATTTAGCTTCCGAGCCTTCGGGCGCTTATTTGGCCATCTTCTCTCTTTCTGCCGTTATCGGCTTTGTTCATTAATCATGGAGGAACAAAAACATGTTTAAGAAAAGGAAAAGGTCAAATTACTTCTATGATTCATTCCCGCAACTTTGTCACTTTTCCGTTCAATGTGGGGACTACATCCTCAATTACATGAAGCATTTTGATCCCTCTAAATTGGAAGAGACCAAAATCAACGTTCATTTCATTGAGCACACTGCCGACGAAAAAAAGCATGAAGCCACTCAAAAACTCATGGAAGAATTCATGACCCCGATCGACCGCGAAGACATCCTTGAACTTTTAAGAATGATCGATGATGTCACCGACGCGATCGAAGAAGTCTCGTTAAAGCTTTTCCTCTACGATTACCATGAACTTCCGCCTGACACCATTCCTTTCATGGAACTGACAGTCGATTGCATCAGAAGAACCGAAGAATTGCTCAAGGAGTTCCCGAATTTCATGAACAACGGGGTCATGGATCCTCTCGTTATGGCCGTCGTGCATCTGGAGGAAGAGAGCGATACGGAATACATCAATGATGTTTCGGCTCTTTATCGCTCCAATGCGGATTTCCTAACGATAAAAAAGAATGAAGCCATGTACTCGATGTTGGAAGAGACCGCCGACAAATGCCGCGAGGTTTGCAAATTCACGCAGACCATCATGTATAAAAACATCTAATCCCATCCAAGATCAAAAGCGGTTTTGCAACCGCTTTTTTCTTTTCGGAAAATAAATAGCATTGATTTTTGGCTTTTCGCTATAATATGTTTGAAAAGCCGATTCATCGGAAACGGCTTGCTTCTTTTTATGGAAGATGCCAATCACAATTATCGTTTTTTTCGGTGGGTCATCGTGCAAGCTTACAAACACGACGGGCTTTTGCATCGCCAATGGAGTCCAGCCTATCTCACCGAAGAAACAGATGATTACTGGGCTTTATCCAGCAGAGCGTCGCTCGTAACCGAATCGGATGGCCGCCGCTGGATGACCAAAGAGCACGCAGTCTTCATCCTTTTCAAAAACCAGTGGATGAATGTCATCTGCATGATGAAAGATGGGGGTGGGATTTGTTATTACGTCAATGTCGCCTCGCCCACGATTTTGGACGATGGCTTTCTCAAATACATCGATTACGATTTGGACGTCAAACTTTTTCCGGATTCCACCATCAAGGAACTCGATGAACAAGAATTCGAGAGACATGTTCTGACTTATGGATATCTACCCGATTTGACAAGCGCCGTCAAAAAAAGTTTTTCGGAGATCAAAGACTTAATGGCCAAGAACGCCTTTCCTTTCAAAGAAAATGACGTTACCCAAATCTATCAAAAATTTTTGGATGAAAATCGTCCGCTTACTTTGCCCGAAGACATCGTTCCAAAGAAATGATGGCAGAATCCGTCTCTTCGATTCCAGGTTGGATTCTCTTTTTCTTTGTGGGTGAGTAGGCACAATCCCCAACCGCGTAAATTCGTTCGGTAACCACTTGATCCGCCTTCACCACGATTCCAAAACCCATTTGCGATAACGGAAGAGCAAAAGTCGAAGGCGAAGGGACCTGACCATAATTCACCAAAACATAGTCGCAAGACAAAGTCAGCAAAGCATCGTCATTGACATTTTTAATTGTTATATCTTTGCAAAAACCTTCTTTTTCAGTTAAATATTCGGGAACATAAGGAAGGTAAATAGCCAATTTGCATCCATCGATCGTTTTGGGGTCCCCCCGAAATTCCATCCTCCGATGAACCAAGGAAACGAAGGGAGAGATTTTCGATAAGGCCTTGGCCCAGTCGAGAGCCGAATCCCCGCCGCCGAAAATAACGATTTTTTTATTCGACATGGCCGAGGGATCTTTTAAGGCATAAAGGATGTTTGCGCATTTCCCCTCGTTTGTTAGCCCTAAGGTTCGTGGTTTTTGAAAACCCAATCCCGTCGCCAAAATCACGAATTTGGACCTATATTCCTGTTCCGCCGTCTTAACGAAGACTTCGTTTTTGTTTTCCGCTAAGGAAACAACGGGAGACGAGATTTTTATTTTTTCGGGATCGATCCCGCGCGAAAAGGCCGAAATGACGTCTTTGGCCGCTCGGACCGAAACAAGTTCCACATCGTCAACCATTTTTTCGGGATATAAATTGCGGGGCTGGCCGCCTAAAGACTTTTCGGCTTCCAAGAGCATAAAATCGATTCCTTTTTTTGACAAAACCTGCGCCGCATAAAGGCCAATCGGGCCTCCGCCGACAACAATCACGTCATGGTTTCTCATAACTAGTATCCTAGCATATCTTTGGTTTATAATTGTTCGGCTCTTTGAGAGCCCTAATTTATCATGAAATATTCTTTCATTTCAACATCCGCGGCCATGACTCGGGAACTTGGAAGCCTTCTAGCCCCTTTCTTTCAAACTGGCGACGTCGTGCTTTTAAAAGGGGATTTAGGCGCCGGGAAAACTTCTTTGGTCGGCGGCGTCGCCGACGCTTTAAAAGTTGAAGACGACGTCATTTCTCCGACTTTTAACATCATGAAATGCTACTTCCACGGCACCCTCCCTCTTTATCACATCGACGCTTATCGGCTCGAAAATCAAAATATAGAGTTGGGGCTTGATGAGTTTATCGAAGGAAACGGCGTTTGCATGGTCGAATGGCCTCAATACATCCAGCCGCTCCTTCCTTCCGACGCTCTTTCGATTACTTTGGAAAACATCGGCGAGGACAATCGCAAAATCACGATTGAGGGGAACACGAAGCACTTCGAAAAAATCATTTCCGCCGTGAAAGGAGCGTTCTGATGTACAGCATATTAATCGATACTTCCAATGCTGATTTAGCCATTGGTTTGGCCGCCGACCACAAACTCATTGACGAGATCGAATATGAGGCTTGGCAAAAACAATCGGAATTTCTTGTGGCGGAACTTGACAAAATGTTCAAGAAAAACGGCGTGACCCGCAAAGATATCGATCAAGTCATCGCCTCCAAAGGCCCTGGGTCTTATACCGGAGTCCGCATCGCTCTGACGGTTGCCAAGGTCATGGCTTTCGCTCTTAAGGTTCCGCTTTATCTTTCAAGCAGCCTCGAAGCCGAGAAGTTTCTTGAGAGACCCACTATCTGTCTTATGAACGCTCGGAGCAAACGGAGTTATTTTGCCGTCTACCAAGGAGAAAAAATCCTAATTCCCGACCAAGTCATGGCCAACGAAGATGTCTTGAAATTTATCGACAACCATAAAGAATATGTCCTTTCAGGCGATGCCGAATATCTGGGGGTCAAAACCTTGGACGTTGATGTGATTGGCAATCTCGTTAATGCCGACATCGAGCGAAACCTTATCAAGGATCCCATCACCGCCAAACCGGTCTATCTCAAGGACAATCAACAATGCCCACTTCTTTGAAAATTCGCGCCATGCGGGAGGAGGATATCCAAGCGGCCGCCCAATTGGAAAGCGCCTGCTTCGAGAATCCTTGGCCTGAAAAAGAAATCGAGTACGAGCTAAAAGAAAACCCTTGCTCGAAGATCTTGGTGGCCCTGATCGAGGAAACGGTCGTAGGTTATCTCGATTTCATGATTACGTTCGACTCGGCCACCATCAATCGGTTAGGCGTAACCCCCACCGAAAGGCAAAAGGGAATCGCGCAAGGTTTACTCGACAAGATGGTCGAAATCGCGAAAAAGCAAAAAGAAAAGGTCGAGTTTATCACCCTTGAGGTTCGTGCCGCCAACCTCCCAGCCATCAACCTATATAGGAAAAACAATTGGGAGCAAATCACCGTCAAAAAACATTATTACGACGATGGTGAAGACGCCATTTACATGGTAAGGAGTATCTTATGACCCGCATCTTTGCAATTGAATCGAGTTGCGACGAAACCGCGGTAGCCATCACCGAAGATGGAAAGCTTTTGGCCAACGTCGTTTCAAGCCAGGTCGCCGTTCATGAAAAATATGGCGGAGTCATGCCTGAAATAGCCTCACGCCTCCATTGCGAAAATATTGATGTTTGTCTTAAAGAAGCCTTGGAACAATCGCATTTGGGCTTCGAAGACATGGATGCTTTCGCGGTCACGAGAGGACCCGGCCTCATTGGATGCCTTCATGTGGGCTTGCAGGCCGCCAAGACCTTAGCCCTTCTTTATCAAAAGCCATTGATTCCGGTTCATCATTTGGCCGGGCATATTTATGCCAACGAATATGCTGGGAGTTTCAAATTTCCCTTATTATGCGTTGTGGTTTCGGGCGGAAACACCGAGCTTGTCCTCATGAGCGGAGACCTGGATTTCAAGATCATCGGAGAAACCAAGGACGATGCCGTGGGTGAATGCTATGACAAAGTAGCTCGGGTTTTGGGCCTGCCTTATCCGGGTGGTCTTCCGATTGATCAGCATGCCAAATTAGGCAAACACACCTATAACCTTCCGGTTCCGTTATCAAAAGAGCACTCTTATGACTTTTCCTATTCTGGCTTGAAGACCAGCGTGATCAATCTTGTGAATTCCCTCAAAATGAAGGGCGAAACGGTCAATATCGACGACATGGCTAAATCCTTTCAAGACGTGGCCATCGGCATGATTATCGAGAAATCCATTCGGGCCGCCCGGGAATTCCATGTTCAGCAAATGGTTTTGGCCGGAGGGGTTTCGGCCAACAGCTATCTTCGGGAGCAAATGAAAAACCGCCTTCTCGGAACCGGAATCGATTTGATCATTCCACCTCTTTGGTGCACGACCGATAACGCGGCCATGATTGCAAAAGTCGCCGAGCATCTTTATCGCGAAAAAGTCTTCGCCCCCCTAACCCTGGGCGTCGATCCCAACTGGAGAATTGATGATTTCCGCAAGTTTAATTGATCCTTGTCGAAATTTTTGGTTTTTTCTGAATATTTAACCCTCTTAAAACGCTTTTCAGGAATCCCCCTTTTTTCTTCTTCGTGAGAAGAAAGGAAGTTTGTTTTATACTATTCCCGCACTAGATTGAGGCAACATTATGCAAGACAAAGCCATTACCGTTCGCTCGCTCTATGAAGCCTTCGCCTCGAAAGCCGATCTTTCGAAGTTGGGTTCCATCGTTTTAGAAGGTTGGGTTCGAACCAATCGCAGCAGCGGAAAAATAGGCTTCATCGAACTTCATGATGGAACGGCTTTTAAGTCGATCCAACTTGTTTATTCTTCTGACAGCCCTCTTTTCAAAGAGGCCGCCGCCATCAAAACCGGAGCGGCCATTGAGGCAAAAGGCGATCTCATTTTGACTCCGACGTTGCCTCAGCCCTTTGAGCTCCATATAAAGGAATTGAAACTTTTGGGCGACGTTTCCGAAGATTACCCCCTTCAGAAAAAAGGAACTTCTTTTGAATATCTCCGCGATCTCGCTTATCTTCGCCCTCGGACCAACACCTTCCAGGCTCTTTATAGGGTTAGAAGTGTTTTGGCGATGGCGGTTCATACTTTTTTTCAGGAGAATGGGTTTATTTATGTCCATACTCCCGAAATCACCGGCAACGACGCCGAGGGGGCCGGTCAGGTTTTCACGGTAACGACCGATGCGAAAGATCCGATTAACGATTTCTATGGCCGGAGGGCCTCCTTGACCGTTTCGGGACAGCTCCACGTCGAGGCTTTCGCGATGGCTTTCCGCGACGTTTATACTTTTGGTCCTACGTTCCGGGCCGAGAAAAGCAATACGCCTCGGCACGCTTCCGAATTTTGGATGATTGAGCCCGAAATCGCCTTTGCCGACCTTGCCGACGATATGGATCTCATCGAGAAGACCATCAAATTCTGCATCAAATATGTCTTGGAGCATTGCCCCGACGAGATGAAATTCTTCAACGCCTTCATTGATAAAACGGTTTCGGAGAAGCTGAATAAGGTTTTGGCCGCCCCCTTCACGAAGATGGAATACGCGGAAGGAATCGTCTTGCTTCAAAAAGCCGTTAAGGATGGCCACAAGTTCGAGAACATGGACATCTTTTGGGGCATGGATCTTCAAAGCGAGCACGAACGCTACTTGACCGAAGAAATTGTGAAAGGTCCGATGTTCCTTATTAACTACCCCAAGGAAATCAAAGCATTCTACATGCGGGAAAACGAAGATGGCAAAACGGTGGCCGCTTGCGATTTGCTGGTCCCCGGCGAAGGAGAGATCGTCGGCGGGTCTCAGCGCGAAGAACGTTATGACGTCCTTAAAGCCAAAATGGATAAAATAGGAAACACCAAAGGGCTTGAATGGTATCTTAACCTACGGAAATACGGCGGTTGCGTCCATTCCGGTTTCGGCATCGGCTTTGATCGTTTGCTCATGTATATTACCGGCGTGACCAATATTCGTGACACAGAACCGTATCCTCGGACCTCCAGTGGTCTAAAATACTAATATATGAATCAACAGCCATTTTTACCCAACCAAGAATCCGAAGAGTCGGAGGCCCAAGCTTCCTCTTTGGAAGAAGACAGCCGCAAGGCCTTATCGCGCAAGCGGATCTTTTGGGCCATCGTTATCTTTGACATCGTGGTTGCGGTCGTTTTGGTTTACGAAATCGTCAGCCTTTTCATTTAAGAACGATGCCGCTTGCTTTTGTTCGCTTAAAAGACCGATAGAAAATTATAATTGGCGTTGCTGTTTGGCCGCTTCGTTTTCTTTCTGGCCCGGGCCATTAATGGAAACCGTATCGTAATAGTTGTAGCCATCAAGGCTCTTATCAAAGACCGTGCGGCAGCGTTTTTCAAGCATCACGAGGCGCGCCACGAAGGCCTGAATATCCACGGTGAAATACACGCCGGAAAAAAGCCACATCGGAACCAAGAGATAACTGGCCCAATAAGCGTTGACCCACATCGGTCCGGCGCTGGCAATCCAATCCGGCCACCGCGTCAGCAAGGTCAAACCCCAAAAATTGGCGTAGATATCCGGATCGCTCCAATTGAAGTTGAAGAACAAGGTGCTGAATTCCGTGAAATGGTCCTCTGCCCAAAGTCCCGTTACCGACGAATAAACGATATAAAGTATTAGGCTCGCAAAAGCGATGACAAAAGGAGCGATGGCTTGTTTGAAAAGGACGCGATTGTTTTTTATGAGGCCATATTTCCGCAAAGATTTCGGGTCTTGAATGACACGGTAGACCACCACATCGTGAAGCTCATAATCCATTCGTTTGGCGAACTCCATGGTAATCCAGCGAATGAGCATTCCGAGCAAACCCAAAAGCACGAAAAACAAAATGAGGACGATCAAAAGGACCATCAGGAGACGGCGGTCGGATTCATTAAGCGTTATATCAATCAAAGCCATATTCATTTGTCCTTTCCGTCATCATCTTTCGGAATGTCGATATAGCCAATGGGTTGTTTGTTTGCCATTGAAGGCCTCGAATGATTCGAAGTCAGCGAAGGAGTCTCTTTCGGGGTCACATCGATCGCTTGGTTTTTCCTGGGTTCGCCGCCCAAAGTCGGAATGTCGTTGTAAAAACCATTGGCCTCAACGGGTTTCGCAGTCTCGGAATTTGCCTCTTTTTGATGACTGGCGCGGTTATTTTGGTAATAGTTTTGCTGAACGTAGACATTGGCGGGGCCAGCTGGAATGGATTGGGCCGGGGCGGCCGGTTGAAGGCGCATCTCATTATTCATTTGAGCGATTTTTATGGTATCGACCTTTTTATCATCATCTAGTTTTTTGAAGGGATCTTCACCCTTGAAAAAACGATAGGTGGCATGGAAGAAAAGAACAAGGCAGGCAAAAAAGCCGTAAACCGCCGCAACGGCCAAAGTCGCCAAAAAGATTGGCAAAACCAAAATGTAAACTAGTCCAAGCCCGAAATTTTTAAGGAATTTTCCCATGGTCTTCACTTTTTGGGCGCTTTCTGTGCCTGCAACAATAATAGCGTAGAGATCAAGCTTGGGGTATCTATGGAAAGGAAAAAGAGAGAAATCAAGAGGAGCCCGCCATCCTTTGGCATTAAGGCATATAAAGCTGCCATCCCATAAAGCGAACTCAGGGAAAGCAGACCCAAGAGGGCATAAAGCCACCAAGGATTTTTCCTCAAGAGATTCATTACCGAGAAGACGGCGAAAAAAATCGCGAAACTCAGGAAAAGATAGGCGATTGGCATGACAATAAACCCAAATCCTATGGCCAAACCGGAAAAAACGATGCCGGCCAAAGGATTGACCAGGTCAAAGAAATTATTTTCCGAGAACGGGAGATCGGTCTTTTGGGAAAATAGCCTTATGAAGAAATGACTGAGGGAAGCCTCGGCGAGGCCAAATCCGAAAATAAAGGCCGGGACGATGTCGTTGATATATTGATTTCCGGCTAATCCCAAAATGGTTTCCCCCAGTTGGATCATGTCTATTTGATAAATGGCTTCTACCAAAGGAAGGGAAATATAATTGAGGGCCAGTTCAACGAGGGCCGTGGAAAAAATGAGGAGCGATATTGGAGGCCGTCTTTTGGCCATAAACCCATAGAAAGTTCCGGAAACGATGGCGGGGATAATGTAAAAAAGCGCCGTCCCCATGTCATAGGCCGTCGCGGCGACCGCCACCAATGAAGCAGCCAGCACATAAGGAAGAAGGTATTTATTTTCGCAAAGTTCCCCGACCAAAGCGCTTGCCAAAGGCAAAAACAAGATGATGAAAAAAGCGGATAAAGGCACAAAAGTGGCAAGAACGCCCAAGACCGCATTGATGGCGGCCATCATGCCCATAAAGGCCAAATTTTGAGCCGGAGTCTTTTTCTTTGAGAAAAAGTTCATGTCCTTATTATCGACTTTCCGCGCGAGGTTTGAAAAGATGAAAGGATCAAAAATGATTTTTGCCGCTATGGAATAACAGGAAGGTCCTTTCCGCTAAGCGCACCCCCTTATTTGGTGTCCATTCGCTTGGCGGTTGAGCCTTCTTTTTCGTCTTCATCAGTCAGTTGCTCCTGACGCTTCTTCTTTGAGGATGGGCTGAGAGTAGAACGAAACAGCGAACGAGGGTATGCTTAACTTCGTTAAGAAACCCATGAATTACGCATCGCTCTTGAATGAAAAACAATTGGCCGCCGTTCAGACCGGTTCCCAATATGTTCGCATCGTGGCCGGGGCCGGAAGCGGCAAAACCCGAGTGCTCACCTATCGGATTTCTTATCTGATCAGCGACCTCCACGTCGACCCCTCGCGAATTTTAGCCATCGCCTTCACGAATAAGGTAGCGCAGGAAATGAAAGACCGGGCCTCAAAATTAGTCAATGATCTTTTGGGTTATACCCCGATGCTTCATATCTCGACTTTTCATTCTTTTTGCGCCCGGTTTTTGCGGACTGAATGCAAAGCCATCGCCTTCCCTTCGGGCTTCACCATTTTTGATGAAGATGATCAGATGCGGCTCATCAAAAACTGCGCCGTCGAAGTCGGTTACAAAAAAAGCGACGACATCGTCAAACAAGCCATCCAGTATATTCGGGAGAAAAAGACCAAAGGGATCTACCCGGAAGACATCAACATCAGATTTGAGGCTTTTCATGACGAAAAAGAATGTCTCAAGATCTATCTGCTTTATGAAGAGAAAAAAACCGCTTATTTCGCTTTGGATTTCGACGACCTTCTTCTTAAAACCATCGAGATTTTGGAAAACAATCCTGATATTCAGGGAGACTGGTCGCATCGCTTCGATCATATTCTTGTGGACGAATTCCAAGACACGAACGACATTCAATATAAATTGATGAAACTCTTGATCAACGAAGGAACCTCGATTTATGTGGTTGGAGATCCCGACCAAACGATTTACACCTGGCGTGGCGCCAACCAGAACATCATCATGGGTTTCGAGAAACAGTTTCCGGGAGTCGAAACCATTATCCTTAACGAGAACTACCGTTCCACCAAAACGATTTTGGAGGCGGCCAACAAACTGATTTCCAACAATAAGAAAAGGGTTCCTAAAGATCTTTTTACCCGATCAGACGCGGGAGAATCCATCGAAACGACGATGTTGCCAAAACCCGAAGACGAAGCCAACTGGGTTTGCGGGAAAATAGCCGCCTTGGGCAACAGCCACAAAGACGGAAACGGGAAACCTTTATATCGAAACACCGCCATTCTTTATCGTTCTTCTTATATGACTCGGCCTTTCGAGGCCGAACTCAAAGACCGAGGCATCCCCTATCGCATTTTCGGAGGTCTCCGTTTCTATGAAAGGGCGGAAGTAAAAAACCTTCTGGCCTATTTTAACCTGTTGTTGAACCCCGCCGACAACGTGGCCTTTGAGCGTATTGCCAATCTTCCGCGTAGAAGCGTCGGCGACACTTCTTTGGATCGTATCAGGCAGGAAGCCATAACTCATAACCTTTCGGAATATGAATATATGAGGAACATCGAGAAATTCGCCGATGATTCCGAGGTTCCGACCCGGGTGATCACCGCTCTGACCAAAATGATCGTGCTCATGGAATCCACCAAGCAGAAGCTGACCGACAACTTTGAAGTATATAGCGGTGTGTTAAAGGATTTCGTCACCGATCTTGGATACTACGATTTTCTTAAGGACACCGAGGAGCCAGACGAAGACCGGATCGGAAATGTCAACGCCCTCTTTGATGACATCTCACATTTCATTGAGAAAAACCCTGAATCCAAATTCTCCGAATACCTGCAGAACGTCACTCTTTTAACTTCGCAAGATGACATGAACGGCGGGAATTACGTCTCCCTCATGACCATCCACGTTGCCAAAGGCCTGGAATTCGATTACGTTTTCGTCATTTGCATGAACGAAGGAGCCTTCCCCTCGCTCAGGGCCGAGATGGAAAGCGGACGCGATGCCGGAGAAGAGGAAAGGCGTTTGGCTTATGTGGCTATGACGAGAGCCAAAAAACAGTTATTCTGTTCCTGCAATACGGCTTATTCTTATGTTACGGACACCCATACGGTTCCTTCGAAGTTTTTCAAAGAGGCGGGGCTGACCCTTCCTCACGGCGGCATTTTTTTCTCCGATTCGGGATGGAACCAGCCTCGTCAAAAAGGCGTTCCCGGCACCGCTGCCGATTACTTCGCCGATGGAGGCCATGTCTCGCCCTTCGAAGAAAAATCTTTCGTTCAGGAAGAGGAGAAGCCAAAGGACAATGGGATCCGCGATTGGCGGGTCGGAGACCGGGCTCATCACGAAAAGTTTGGGGATGGCACCGTCGTCACCGTCATCGATAGCAATATCATCGTCATCAGTTTCGATGGGGTTGGCAAAAAGACTCTTTTGTCCACCCATCCGATGCTTTCAAGGATCAAATCCCAAGGAGGAGACGCATGACCGTCGCTGAAGCCACCAAAAGAGTGCAGGAATTGACCTCCCTCATCGAAAAATACAACGATGAATACTATCTTCTTAATCAATCCAGCATCTCTGATGCCGAATTCGATCGTCTCATGAACGAACTCAAGATGCTCGAAGACGAATACCCTGCTCTGAAATCCAAAAACTCCCCCTCTCAACGCGTCGGTGGGGAAGTGCAGACCGAATTCAAGAAGATACCGCACAAGAGATTGATGCTTTCTCTTGGCAACGTCTATAACGAAGACGAGATGCGGGACTTCGATCGCAAGGTCAGAGAAATCCTTCATGTGGATTCCGTCGTCTATATGGGCGAAGTCAAAATCGATGGCCTTGGAATGTCGCTGATCTACGATAACGGAGAATTTCAATATGCCGTTACGAGAGGCGATGGGGTCATGGGAGAAGACGTGACCTCCAACGTCATCACGATTCGTTCCATCCCGCTCCACGTCAGCGAGAAAAGGCCTTTCGAGATCCGGGGAGAAGTTTATATGCCCAAAGCTTCTTTGGCCTCCTGCAACGAAGAAAGGCGGGCCGAAGGACAACCGGAGTTCGCCAATTGCCGCAACGTCGCGGCCGGATCGATTCGGAACCTTGATTCAAAGATTGCCGCTTCGCGAAAACTTGAAGCTTTTTGGTATTACCTCGTCAATGCTCGCGAATTAGGGCTTCACATTCATAGCACTTCGTTGGATTATCTCGATTCTTTGGGCTTTAGAACCAATCACGAAAGACGAATCCTCCATGGCATCGAAGACGCCATTTCCTATATTCGCGAATATACCGAAAAACGGCCTTTGCTCGCTTACGATATCGATGGTCTTGTTTTCAAAGTGGACGACATCGATAAATATGATGCTTTGGGCTATACCGCGAAAGAGCCCCGTTGGGCCATCGCCTATAAATTCCCGCCGACGGAAGTCACGACAAAGCTTTTGGATATCGTTTTGACGATCGGCCGCACGGGGCGAGTGACCCCCAACGCAATTTTGGAGCCTGTTAGAGTCCAAGGTTCCGTTGTTCAAAGAGCGACTTTGAATAACGAGGATTTCATCAAAGAAAAAGATCTTATGATTGGAGATATCGTCGGGCTTCATAAAGCCGCGGATGTCATTCCGGAAGTCACGGGCCCCATCATCGACAAAAGAGATGGCACCCAGAAGCCTTGGGTCATGCCCATGGTCTGCCCGGTCTGCGGAAGCCCCTTGGTCAAGGTCAAAGGGCTTCACTACTGCCTTAATCCCAATTGTGGGTCGCGCAGAATCGAAGCCATCATCCATTTTGCTTCAAAGAATGCGATGGATATCGATGGCATGGGCGAGCGAGTCGTCGAAGAATTCTTTGCCGAGGGGTTCCTCAAAGACATCCCCGATGTCTACAAACTTCAAAACCACGCCTCGCAAATCAAAGAGCTCGATGGCTGGAGCGATAAATCCATCAAACATATTTTGGATGGCATTGAAGAGAGCAAAAAGAAGTCTTTGGAACGTCTTCTCTTTGGTTTGGGCATCAAAGAGGTGGGAGAGAAAATGGCCAAGGTTTTGGCCAAGCGTTTTAAGAATCTTGATGCTTTCGGGACCCTCGGCCAGGAAGAGCTCCAAGAAATTCCGGATGTGGGTCCGGTGGCCGCCAAATCAATTTATGATTTCTTCCATGAGGAGGCCAATCTTTCGGAGGTCGCTTCTTTGAAGGCGGATGGCGTCAATTTTGCCCATTTGGGAACCGATACGATTGACGTTAACTCTTATTTCTATGGTAAAACCATCGTTTTGACCGGAACTTTGGAGCATTACAGTCGCGATCAGATGACGGAAATATTGGAAGGTATCGGGGCGAAAGTCTCAGGGGCCGTCTCCAAAAACACCGATATCGTTATTGCGGGTCCAAGCGCCGGGTCCAAACTTGATAAGGCTCAAGAGCTGGGGATCGAAGTCATGGACGAACCGACCGCCTTAAACCACCTCAACAAGACGGGACAATGATTTTTCGCTTTTGCATATAGCCAAAGATGCCGCATCGTCTTAGAATTAGAGCATCCTAAATTGGATTTCGAATGGCTTTTTTAGAATTAATTGAAAAATACATCAAAAACCTTTTCGGAATTGACCTCTTCGAAAAGGCAGATTGGAACCTTTCAGTCATTCCTGCGCAGGCTTGGCTGAATCTCATTTTCAGCGGTCTTACGACGCTCATCGGTTTCTTTGTTCTCTATCGTTTCGTTTATGCGATTTTGGGGATTTTTGGGAAATCCCGAAAATACGAAAAACATCCGATGGATAAAAAATACGCTTTTATCTTGTCGGCCCGCAACGAAGAAAAAGTCATCGGGAACCTGATCGATTCCATTTGGGCCGAGACCTATCCTAAAAACCTGATCGATATTTATGTCGTCGCCGATAACTGCAGCGACAAAACGGCCGAAGTCGCCCGCTCTCATGGCGCCCACGTTTATATCCGAAGCGATTTGGAGCATTGTCGCAAAGGTTATGCCCTCCATTTCCTTTTTGAGCAACTCAAAAAAGACATCGATATCGAAAGCTACTATGGCTACTGCATCATGGACAGCGACAACATCGTAGCCCCTTCCTTTCTTGAGAAAATGAACGATGGCCTTCAGTCCGGGTACGATATGATGTCCGGCTATCGCAACGTCAAAAACCTCTCCGAAAACTGGATTACGGCCGTCAGCGGAATCAATATGTACCGCGTCGTTATTTTTGGTCAGCGCCCTCGCTCCATCATTGATTCCAATGAGCAGATCTGCGGAACAGGTTTCATTATGCGGAGCTATCTTCTCAAGAATGGATGGCAAGCCACCGGTCTTACGGAGGACGCCGAAACCATGACGAAACTCGTGGCGGCCGGCGCCAAAATGGGTTATTGCGAAGAAGCCGAATTCTATGACGAGCAACCCGACACCGCGAAAATAGCCTTGAGGCAAAGACTGAGATGGGCCAAGGGCGGAATCATCAACTGGTGGGACAACGGGCCCAAACTTGTGCTTTCCTTCTTAAAACATCCGAACTGGAGCAAATATGATATCTATTGGGAAATCTTTCCTTACGGTCTCATGACTTTCATCTCGGGATTCTTATTCCAAGTCCTCTCCCTCACATTCTTTTTGATTTACGGTTATTACGGATATGATTGGTCGAACTTCATCAACTACCTGGCAACCGGATTGGCCTATCAATATCTTGGCGGATTTGCGGCCGGGATCGTCATCCTCATCAAAGAGCGAAAAAAAGTCCATCTCACTTTCGGCGAAGCTTTCCTTTATCTTTTCTTATGGCCCCTTTATGACATGATCGGCGTTCCGATCTCCGTTATTTCTTTAGTCGTTAAAGTCGGGTGGAAACCCATCCCCCATCATGTGGTGGCCGAAGCCGACAAACTCGTCTCGGAAGAGAAGAAAAAAGAACGGCCTGGGAAGTGATTCTTTAATTCGTTTTCTTTTTGGGCCGTTCTTTTCGCCACCCTTTAATCGTGGTAACCTTGTTACCGAGCGGAACAGAGTATGAAAACCATTACCATGGAAGTTCTTAAGGATGGGGCCAATCGCCTCCTTTTTGACATGTCGGAAGAACAATACAAAACCCTGTATGAGGAATTTGGCATTCTGACGAAACAAATGGAAAAAATCGGTCAAATCCAAGGTCTGGAAAAATACGATCCCATGACTTTCCCCTTTGACTGCTCAACTTCGTTTTTGCGCGAAGATCTGGCAGAAACCCCGCTTAAGCGAGACGAGGCCCTTCAGAACGCCGGGAACACGCAAGATCATCAAATCAAACTCCCGAAGGTGGTGATATGAATTATCTTGATTTGCCTTTAAAAGGACTCCATGCCGCTTTGCTTTCCAAAGAAACGACGCCGCTGGAATTGGCTCGGGAATCTCTTAAAAGAGCCCACGCCAATAGGGACAATGCTTTTGAATATTTATGCGACGGCGAAGCCATTGCTTTTGCTAAGACTTTGACCGAACCCGAGAAAGACAATCCTTTATGGGGGGTCCCCTTTTTCAGCAAAGACAATTTTTCGACCCAAGGGATTCCAACCACCGCTTCCAGCAACATTCTCATTGGTTATATTCCAGTTTTTGATGCCACGGTCATTGCAAGATTAAAGGCCGCCAAGGCCGTGATGATTGGCAAAACGGCACTGGACGAATTGGCCATGGGCGGAACCGGAACGACCGGGCATTTAGGCATTACTTATAACCCTTACGATCCCACGCACCAAAGGATGATTGGCGGTTCCAGTTGCGGAAGCGCGGTTTCCGTTTCGACCTCCATTGCTCCCTTCGCTTTAGGCTCTGATACGGGGGATTCCGTAAGAAAACCAGCTTCTTATTCCGGGCTCGTAGGAATGAAGCCGACCTGGGGGAGAATCAGCCGTTATGGTCTATTCCCCTTTGCACCTTCGCTTGATCACGTCGGATTTTTCACTCGCGATGTTTATTCTTCGGCGGTTCTTTTGGATGTTTTGGCCGGCCGCGATTCCCATGATTCCACTTCGAGCGACAAACCCATCGAAAAGTATGAAGAGGATTTGGAAAAACCCATTTCAGGTCTGCGGGTGGCCGTGATAAAAGAAATCGTCGATTCTTTAAAAGATCCGCAAATCGTCAAACACTTCGACCATTCCCTGGCGGCTTTGAGAAAAGAAGGGGTCTGCATTGATTTTGTTAGTTTTGAACGTGATTTATTGGAATCGATTTTTCCGACCTATATGGTCATTTCTTGCGCCGAAGCCACTTCCAACAATGCCAATTTAGACGGCATTAAATTCGGTCCTGTCAAGAACGGGAAAACTTATCAAGAAGTCATGTTCAATGCTCGAAATGATGGTTTCAGCGAATTGATTAAACGGCGATTTGTCATTGGATCCTATTGCTTGATGAGAGAGAACCAGGAAGAGCTTTTCCTGCGAGCTCAGAAAAATCGGGCCAAGATAGTCGAAGCCGTCAACTTTATCCTCAAAGATCACGATTTCATCTATTTGCCGGCCGCCCCCGCCATCGCCCCGCTTTTTAGCCAAAAGAGCGATAAACTCTCAGACGAATATCTCATTGCTGACAACCATCTTTGCTTGGGAAATTTCGCCGGGCTCCCTTCTATCACTCTTCCTTTCTTTTATGAAGACGGACTTCCGATTGGCGTCAATTTCATGGGTCGGGCTTTTGAAGAGAAAAAGCTTTTCCAAATCAGTGGGACCTTTGAAAGACTATCGGGTTTGGCGGATACCTCCATTCTCAATCGCAAGGAGGGGAAACTATGAATTTCGAAGCGGTCATCGGATTAGAAATCCACGTCGAGATGAAGACCAAATCGAAGATGTTTTCCACCGCCCCCAATAGTTTCAGCCGCGAACCCAACACCGAAATTGCCCCTCTCGACATGGCTTTCCCAGGAACGATGCCGGTCGTTAACAAACAAGCGGTCATCAACGCTATCAGAGTCGCCAACGCCCTTCACATGACCATCGATCACACATTGTATTTTGATCGTAAAAACTACTTTTATTCGGATCTTCCGAAAGGCTTTCAAATCACGCAGCAAAATCGGCCCATCGGGAAAAACGGTTACTTGTTGATCGATGTCCCGCAAGGGAAGAAAAAAATTCGAATCGAACGCATTCACATGGAAGAAGACACCTGCAAGCAGGAACATTTTGTGGATTACACCCTTCTTGATTACAACCGGGCGGGCGTTCCTCTCGTGGAAATCGTATCTTTACCTGACCTTTCCAACGGAACCGAGGCCATGGAATACGCTGAGGCAGTTCGCAACATCGTTGTTTATAGCGGGACTTCCGATGGCAAGATGGAAGAAGGAAGCCTTCGCTGCGACACCAACGTTTCCATTCGCCCCTATGGCCAAAAAGCCCTCGGAACCAAAGTTGAAATCAAAAACATCAATTCCTTCAAAAACATCGAAGCCGCAATCGATTATGAAGTTGTCAGGCAATCAAAATTGATTCTTTCGGGAATTCCAGTCGCTCAGGAAACTCGTCGTTTTGATGAAGCCACGGGGCGCACCATCTTGATGCGAGTCAAAACCGATGCCGTTGATTATAAATATTTCTGCGAGCCTAACATCACTCCCATAACTTTGAGCGATGTTTTCGTCGAAAACGCCATCGCCACCTGCCCTGAACTTTATGAAGCTAAGAAAGAAAAATATCTGAAAGTCGGGCTTAACGCTTCCGACGCTTCGATTATTTTGAGCAACATCGAAATGGCAAGTTATTTCGAAGAGACTCTTCCTCAGGTGAAAAACGGGAAAGATCTAGCCAATTTTCTCATCGTTGAAATCAATGGATATCTCAATAAAAACGCCACGAGGATCAGAGAGCTTCAGCTTAAACCTGCTGTTTTGGCTGAAATAGTAAGAATGCAAGAAACCGCCGGATTTTCTCACAAGCAATGCGATGATATTTTAGCCCAGGTTTTAGAAACCGGGATCAAACCGGAAGAAGCCCGAGAAAAACTTCATATCATGGCTCAGGTCAATGACAGCGGAGCCATCATGAGTTTCGTCAACAAAATCTTGGATGCCAACCCTCAATCGATTGCGGATTTCAAAACTGGCAAGGACAGAGCCCTGGGATTCTTGGTAGGTCAAGTCATGAAAGCCAGCCAGGGCAAAGTCAATCCCGCCGAAGTCTCGCGTTTGCTGGCCGAGGAGCTCAAAAAAAGATAATGGACAAGGAAATCGAAAAACTTCAATCTTGGCTTAAAATCGCCGCCTCCTACGAGCTTCCATCCTTCAAGGAATTGCCAACGGTTCCTCTTTATATGGAACAAGTCGTTGGGTATATCAATCAAAAATTATCTCCATTAACGCCGATTGATACTCAACTTTTGACTTCTTTCATGGTTAATAACTATGTCAAAGCAAAAATTCTCAAAGAACCCAATAACAAAAAATATAACGTTGAGCATTTAGGTTACCTCTTGGCTTTGACCACTCTTAAACGAACGCTCTCCATGAGTGAGATTTCTTTGCTCATCGAAATGGACAAAGACGTCAGCACCGACAAATCGGTTCTTTATGGCTTCTTTAAAGTCATGATGAAAGACATTTTGCAAGAAACCGCGCGGAAAACCGAAAACAAAACAAATTCATTTGTGGTGCGTTATGCCAAAGACAAGAAAAACAATCCGATTCAAGCCGATATGGATTTAAGAGATTCTTTAGGTCTGATCGCTCTTCGCCTATCGATTCAAGCTAGCGTTAATCAGGCTTTGGCCGAGGTTATTTTGACGGCCATCGCCAAAGATACCCATAGTGAAAAAGAATTCGAGATCGAAAGCCAACCTTCCTCTCACGAAGTTAAACGCGTGAATCGGTTGAACAAGGGAGAAGCCCGCCGCGTGGCCCTTGCAAAAAAAAATCAGAAAAAGAAGTAATATAGTATTGGAAAGAGGGAAAGGCATATCATGAAAAACATTCTAGTAACGGGAGGACTTGGTTTTATCGGGAGCGAAACCGTTATCGCCCTCATTAATTCGGGTTATAAGCCAATAATAGTCGATGATCTCTATAACTCAAAAATAGCCGTGCTCGATCGCATTGAGACAATCACTCATGTCCGTCCGAAATTTTATAAGGTGGATTGCACTAAGCATTCGGCGGTTAAAAAGGTCTTTAACGAAAACAAAATCGATGCGGTGATTCATTTTGCTGCTTTCAAGGCTGTGGGCGAATCCGTCTCGAAACCGCTGGAATATTATCAAAACAATCTTGAAAGTTCCCTTATTCTTTTATCCGTTATGAAAGAAAAGGGAGTTCATGATTTCATTTTTTCTTCGTCTGCCACCGTTTATGGCATCCCAACGCGCGTTCCGTTAATGGAAACCGATCCGATTGGTTCAGCCACCAATCCTTACGGCGAAACCAAAATAATGATCGAACGGATCCTAGAAGATGCTTGCAAAGCCGATTCCAGCCTCAATGTTGCATTATTGCGTTACTTTAATCCCATTGGAGGTCATCCTTCGGGTTTGCTGGGGGAGGATCCCAATGGGATTCCCAACAACATAATGCCCTATATTACTCAAGTGGCCATTGGGAAACTTCCGTTCCTTAAGGTTTATGGAAATGATTATAGAACTATAGATGGGACCGGCGTTAGAGATTATATTCATGTGGTTGATTTGGCTGAAGGTCACGTCGCCGCTTTGAAAAAACTTGAGATGAAACCAGGTCTTGTTATCTACAACCTCGGAACCGGAAAAGGAACTTCTGTTTTGGAATTGCTTAAAGCCTTTGAGAAAGCGAATGGCATCAAAATACCTTTCAAATTCGAACCTCGCCGTCCAGGGGATATCGATGAGAATTATGCCAATTGCGACAAAGCATTAAAAGAATTAGGTTGGAGATCGCGTTTATCCGTTATTGAGGCCTGCCGAGATGCCTTTGAATTTCAAAAAAAGAATCCGAATGGAATTAGTTGATATATTAGCAAAATCTCAATAGATTTATAGTTTATTTATGTAATGGTTTAATTTTTCTGCCGATATTTTTATCGCGTTTAATCTCAAAAGGAATTTTTCCTTCTCGAATACATTGCTTGAGAAAAACATTTATTGCTGCACTGGTAGAAATCCCAAGATCCTTAAATAGATCTTCAGATTGTTTTTTTGTTTCTTCATCAACTCTAATAGTAATTATTCCCTTGTTCATCCTTTGCCTTTTATTTACAATAACATACTAATGTATAGTATATTGCAATACAAAGTCTTTCTAATTTTCTTTTTAATTTAGTTTGTATTTGTTCTCACAAATCAGTTATTTGGCTGTTTTTTGTATTTGTAAGGGCTTTCCACATTTAAAATGTCCTATAATATAAAAGATAAGAGGAGAAAATTTATGGAAAAATTCACAATTGGTCTTCCAAGCGGTCGTTTTATTAACGGCCGGCAATTTTTGGCTGAGCAACCTGTTCGTAATCTTTTGATCATGGAAGGTATGAATGAGCATTCTCTTCGATACAAAGATTTGGCTTTATATTTTAATTCTTTAGGAATTAACGTTTATGTTTTGGACTCTTTTGGTCAAGGTCTTAATGTTACTTCTCCTGAAGAGCAAGAAATATGGCATAAGGACGCTTTTGATGAAAATGTCAGGGCTGCTCATATTAAAATTGAAGAGCTTAAAAAAAGTACCTTGCTTCCAACTTCGTTAATGGGACATTCCATGGGTTCCTTTATGGGGCAGCGTTTTCTCGAGTTATATCCTGAATCCGTTGATTCCGTTATTTTATGCGGAACCAACGGGCCGGTTAAAGGGAAGATGTCTTCCGCGTATTTTTTGGCGAGCGTTATTACTAATAAAAAGAATTGGAATAAACCTTCTTCCTTTTTAAATAACATGGGATTGGGCGCCTACTCGCGGGCCATTAAGGGACGTCGAACGGATTTAGATTGGCTTTCTTACAATACCGACAATGTTGATTTATATATTAAAGATCCTTATTGCGGGCATGCTGACACGCATGGGTTTTGGAAAGAGTTTTTAAGAGGAATGAACGAACTCTATAAAACCAAATGGTTAAAAAAGATTTCCCAGAAGGAAAGAATATTGATTATTGCCGGCGCAGAAGATCCGGTTGGGGAATTCGGGAAAGGTCCAAGACGTTTGGCCGAGATGTACAAAAAACTTGGACTTACGAAAGTTACATTGACCATATATCCAGGATTGAGACATGAAATCCATAACGAAAAAGACCATTTGAAAGTTTACAAAGCTTTCTCTGATTTTCTTTTAAGAAAATAATTTTCATCCTTTTTTCGTAGCGAGTTTTTTGTTTGGAATGCCCCGATCTCGTTTCGGTGGCAAATAATTTGATTATGCAAGGTAAATGGTCCAATATTTTGGAAGTCAAATTTTGGTATTTGGCAAAAAAATGACAAATAAGAAACGTTTATATTTTCTCTCGTTCATCCTAATTGCCTTTTTCTTTGCCTGCGTTTCCTTTTTTCTAGAAGGCCACGCCTATTTTGGAAGTGATCATAGTCGCGAAATGACGGATCTCGAATTTTTCTTGTCGTTCCTGGTTTCTTGTTTGTCGATTGGGATTCTTTGTTTGTTAGCTTTCCGATCCTTCCGGATTCGTCCCAAGTGGTGGCTGGTTATCATTCTTGGGGTTTTTTGTTTCACGAGCCTTTTGGCCCTTTTTGTTTTTCCCGGAGTTTCTTATAATGGGCAACTTGTTTATACCTTGGATCTAATGGACAAAATTCGTTATTCTTGTATGACTATCATCATTTTCGCTTCTTTATACATTTGTGTTGGAATTATTCCTTCAATGACGGGCGGTTCCACGATTTACGACCTCGTCTTCCTAAGTGCGGTGATATTGGCATTCGTTGCCATTGCATGGAGTTATTTAATCGAAACTGATTTGTACAACAAACTTTTCGCCTATGGTTTCCCTGCTGACGATTACGTCGTTCCTAAAAGTTTTACCGCTAATCGCAACATTTATGGTTTTATCTTGTTTTTCGGAATAGTCGGAGAAGCTTATCTTCATATGAAAAGACCCCATTGGTGGCGCTGGACCTTGATATTGTTCATTTTTTTCAACCAATTTTTTGTTCTTAGCAAAACCTCCATTATCATTTCAACTTTCTTTTTGGGATGTTTTATCGTTTGGATATTTGTCCGCTCAATCATGGCTCATCCTTATCGAAACGTCATTTCATTGGGTTTGGTCGGCGCCTTCTTCATGGGTTTTTGGCTTGGCGGCGCCTTTAATAGCGGGGGTTTGTTTGGATGGTTTGGTGATTATTTTCGTTTCGTTTGGCAGCTTTTCATCGCGAATTCCAGTCATTCTTTTTTAAGCCGGCTTCAATGCTATACGGAAGCCTATAATGCGGTGACTCTCAATCCTATAACAACCATTCTTGGTTTTGGTTTTGGGAATTGGGCTTCATCCCTATTTGCGGCGTATAGCGGTTCTAGCGTCGCCTTTATTCCGATGGATAATGCCTGGGCCGTTGATTTTCTCCAAAACGGAATTTTCGGTTTCATTCTTTCGTTTGCGATTTGGATTTTTGTTTTTGTTTTGATTTTCAAAGCCTTGTTTCGGAGAAAAACCAACGCTTGGGTGATTCTTTTCTTGGCTATCGCAATCCTTGCTCACACCATGACGGAGGGCGGGGATTTCACTTATTTAAACGCTACCGGAGCGGTCTTGTTCTGCACTGTTTATTTGCCGATAGCATCCGAACTTAATGCCGATAAAGACGTCTGCGAGGTAAAAGCGATCGAAAAACGCTATTTTGCTTATCCTTATCCAAAATTAAAACCGTTCTCTTCGCTTGATGTTACTTGGTTTTTCTTCCTTTTAATCCCTCTTGGGGTTCTTTTCTTCGGTCTTTCGTTTGGTTTTTCCTTCGAATCGGGAATTTCGACACTCCTTAACGCCTTTCTTTGCGTCAACGTTTTGATTGGTTTCTTTGCGTTCCCTATTTCTTATGACTGCATAAAGACCCTTTGGAAGAGCCAGAGAAAAATTTCCGTCATGGCTTTCGTTATTCTAATTCTTTATTCAATTTCGGCCCTCATTCTTCCTTTCCTGATGGCCGGAATAATCTCTTTCATCGTCCCCTTGGCTTTGTTAGGGTCATTAATCGGTATTTTCATTTTTAAAAGGGCCTTGCTTGGATTTTCGAAATATAAGCGACCTTTCTTCTCAGCTTTGATTTTCTGCGCCTCCTTAATTCTCGTCGACAATATCTTCGTTGTTATTTTTTTGAATTGGTTGACGGCTTATTCGCTTATTTGCATCGGTCTTCTTGATTTGTTAGTTTGGTATGTTTTCTACTATCTCAAGGAATTTCGGATGCAGCAGTGGGACATTATCGAGGATCATTTCCTTCGCTTGGAAATCAAGCACCAATTAAGATCAGATCTTTTGGTCATAAGAGAAGAGCGGCCTAAACATCCTTACAAAAAAACATCGATTCAGTAATATTTTCCATCATAAACGCCCAAGTCAAATATCTTTAGGCGTTTTTTTAGAGGACAACGATTATTGAATCTTTTCTCGGGACCGAGCAATCGGAAAAAACCAATTATCTTGGCCCATTTTCCATAGAGGTGATAGGAAACATACCCTTCCGAATAGAAATACTTATTCGCGTCCTCGTCCATCATTTGATCGTCCAATTCCATGATTTTTCCGATGAATCGTTTATCTTGAAGGATCATACCTCCAGCTTTATGGAAGGCTTCCAGAAAAATGGCGTCCTCGCCGTGACTTACTCTCATGCCTGGGCCGACCCGGGGGTCAAAAGAAAGGTTGTGATTAATTAAGAAATCCAGACGAAAAAATATTCCTTGGCAACTGACTTGATTATATATAGGCCAACGCAACCATTGGTTTTTCATGATGTTTAGGGGATCTTTTCCTTTAGAATCGGAGAGGAGGTTGAAACGAATGGCTTGAGCCTTCGGATTTTGGAGAAAAGCGTCTTCGGCTATTTTGAGATAACCTGCATCAAATAACACTTCTTCATCGGCGAAAGTCACTCCGTCTCCCGTTGCGCATTCGATAAGAGAGTTGCGGTTTTTCGAAATTCCGATCGAGGAGCTCATAATCAATTGGAAAAATCCTTCGTTATAGGGGAGCTTTATGACCCCAGATTCTCCGTTTTGGTCACCAACCAAGGGTTGCCCCTCGATATGGTTTTTTGATAACAAAAAAACGACATCTTCTTCGTTTTTCTGGAAAGTGGTTATTAGGGTCACGATCTTCATCTTCTTTATTATTGCCTCCTTTTCCATTTTTCGCCACGAGGAGGGATGGGTCTCCTTTTATAAAAGGTCTATACTTCCACTAGAGTATGGCTGAAATCGGCGGGGAAACTCTCAAAAAAAAAGACAAAAAGTCCAGCATAAAGATTGGAATTGTTTTGACCTATGTGAGGCTAGCGATTTATTTGCTGTTGGCTCTTTTTTATCCCCCTTATCTTCTTCAAATGGTGGGCAAAGTCGACAATGGTCTTTATCAATTTTCCGTGGCCGCCATTTCGTTTGTTTTGTTGGCTTCTTTTGGAATCGAAAACACTTTCGTCCGATTCTCTACCATCGCCAAGGAAAAAGACGGAGATGCCGGACTGGCTAAGATTAATGGCTTCTATCTTTTTTTATTCGGAATAATCGGCATTATTGAATTATTGATTGGGGTCATTATCGCCTTTTTGTTCAAAACTAATGTTTTTGTCATAAAGGACGCTACGATCGGCACGTCGGATAAGGTGTTTTGGCTTTTATTGATTACGGCCCTTAGTTTTTCGAGCGATTTTTTCTTGTCGATTTTTTCATGGTACACGTATCTGAAATCCCGTTTTGCCTTTATGCAGATTTCCTTATTGATCACACATGTTGTTACGGTCGGTTTGTCTTTTGCGGCCTTATTTTTTGGTGGCGGCATTATTTGGGTTGCTATCGTAAGCGCGATTACTCAATTTTTGTTTGATGTCGTTAATGTTATTTATTGCTTTGCGGCCCTTAAGATGAAAATAAGTTTCCCTGATCGTCAGGAATTTTCCAAAACCCTCAAAGAAGTGGTGGTTTTCTCTTTTTTCATTTTCCTGATTGTCGTAGTCAGCCAAATCAATGCCAATTTAGGAAAGACCGTCTTAGAAAGCGCTGGAGATAATTCGATGGTGACAGTCTATTCCTATGGCATTCAGTTCTATTCTTATGAAGCCCTTATCAGCATAGCCATCAGCGATAGTTTCACTCCTCGGATCAATGAATTGGTGATCCAAAAGAAAGACCAGGAAGTTTCTTCGCTTTTCCTTTTGTCTTCAAAACTCCAGATGGTGGTTTTGTTTTTCATCGTTGGTTGTTTTGCCGCTTGCGGTCTTGATTTCATTTCCGTTTGGCTTGCCAAGGGCGATTTGACTTCTGAGAATTTCAAACAAATCTTTTTCTTGGGTTTGGGTTTCCTTTTGCTTTGGATCATCCCTCTTTCCGAAACGGTCGGTTTGGAAATCCAAAAAGCCAACTATAAACATAAATTTCTGGCAGTTTTCAATCTTTTTGCAGTTTTGGCCAGCGTCGCCATCACCATCGTTTCGGTCTTGTTCCTCCCCTATGATTTCAAAGTATATGGACCCTTGATCGGAATGGCGGTGGCAGTGGCCATCGGAATGATTGTGGTCAGCAATATCTATTACAAAAAGGCCTTAAAACTTCCAATCAAAGAGATTTTTGTTTATTTTGGAATTATGTCTTTGATTACTGTTTTTGCTTGGGGCGTCGCCTTTGGTATTTTTGGATATGTTATCACTCTTCCTTACTGGTTGAGCGGCTATTTTGGAGTCATCGTCAAAGCCGTGGTTTTCATGGCGATATATTTGCCTTTGGTTTTCCTTTTGCTTAGAAAAGAGATCAAGAATTGGAAAGAGGGAAGGGAAGCCTCTGAAGAGATTCCCTCAAAGAATTCTCTTTGAGGCGGTTTTGATTTAGTATTAAGGCTACTATGATCAAATTTGCGGCTTTGGCAGTCATAACGGACGAAGAAGATGGGAAGGCCGAACCCTTTTCGGCTTCGTTTGACCAAGGGGTTACGTGTTTGCCCTACTCGGACAAAAAAATTTTTGATTGTCTTTCTTTTGCCTTTTCCGATATTGTGAGCGGCTCTTTGATGATCGATGGTCTTGAAATCAGCGCCAAAAACAAGCAAAACGGGCGGATTTACGAACTCAGCGTTTGCATTAGCGAAGTCGCCGATGTCATTGGCGTTTTTTCACTTCCCAACGGCATCAAAGACTCTTTGACAATTCAACGCGACATCGGCAAAGAAGTGCGTTCTTTAAGAGAATTGCCGACGAAGAGCGACGAGGATAAAAAGTCCAAATTGTCTTCTTTGTTTGATGTTTTTTCCAAAAATAAAGTGGCCTATGTTTTGATTGATTTCAACGATGCTCTGAATGGCAAAAATCCCGATGTGATTAAAACGATCCTTGCGGCGGGGAACCTAACGGTCGTCACCCTCGAATCCAAACCTCAGGATAGCAAAGTCATCCAGACTTTCGTTCAGCCTAATCTGGTCGTCAGCGGCGGCGTTTGGCCCTTTTTAACAATCGAATACCTTAGTTTTGCCTTCGTGGCGATTTTTTCTCTATTGGCCTCATTTGGCGGGTTTGCCGCGGCCTGTTTGTTGGGCACGACTCAAATCTTGGGCGGCGCGATCTCCGGCGTTATTGCCTTTTTGTGTTTGGCCATGGATCTCGTCGTCATCTCTTCGATTTATCAATCGTTTCTCAAAAGCGCGCGCAGCGATTTTGATTTTCTCAATGTTGAGTTGATTTCGGTTTTTTCCACCTTGATTGGACTTGCGATTGGATTGGGCTTGTCGTTTTTGTTTTCCAAAAACGGAATCATGATCAACGCTTCCAGCGTCACGCCTCTGTCGATTGTGGTGGGATGCGCTATTTCGGTTTCTCTTCTCTTTTCTTCCCTGGCCTCCCGTCCTCTTTTTGCTTTTTTCGAAAAAGTCGCCCAATTGTTGAAACGGTGAATCATGGATGACATTTATTCGATTGAGCAACAAAACGAAAAAACCCGAGAGGCCCTTGATCTCGCCTTTAAACCTTATATCGACGTCTCCTTTCTTTTTGGCGTTTTATCACTAATCAAAAGCGATCAAGTTTATCTCGACTATTCCATCGAATGCACCAAATCCAAAGCTTCGCCGGTTTCTTTTTTGGTGCCTTTCTCCAACCCCGCCTACGAAGCGGCCAAAGCCGTCACCGCGACCCATCTCTTCAATGTCGAATCCGACCCCTTGCTCAAAGACAAAATAAACGACTTCGCCTACCGACAGGAGGTTAAGGATGAAGTCATCACGATGCTGCGCCTAAGAAAATATGGCCAAGAAATCCGCAATCCTTATTTCTTTGACGAATACAAACCCTTTTTCTATTCCGCCTTCATCACTTCTAACTATTTCGAAAAAACCCTCATCGGTTTAGGCAACCTTCCCGAAAAGAACAAAGAAGTTCTTCGAGGTTTCCTTTTGGAAATGTGCCAGGATATCAAAGCGATCGTCGTTACCTCGGAAATCCCCACGATCCCCCAGGCCCTGAAATTGCTGAGAACCCTGATTGACAGTTTTTTCTCCTTCAGCGTTCTTTCCTCGCATAAAGAAGCCATCAAATCCTATGAGAACTTCCTAGAGTTCGCCAATTTTTATGACCAAAACGGTTATTACTCCCCTGATTTTGAAAAGGTCTATGCCACCGTTGACAAAACGGTCTATAAGAGCAAATATGCCGCCTATGGCTGGCTCGATTCCGTCAAAGCTTATAAAGACATTCCGGAGAAGAATTATGTTTTCAAAGACATTGTGGATCTGTCAAAACTGCCCGAGGAAGAGAAAGTCGATCTTTTAGCCGAGTATAAATTCCTCTGCAAGTTCGTGCATGGTTCCTATTCCCTCGGGAACTACGACCCGGTGGCTTTGGTTCTTTTCGCGATGAAAACGGTTTTGACTTTGCTTAATTTTATGGGCAAGAGTTTTGCGGATATTTCCAATGCCGACGTTGCCTGTCAGGGAGTCGATTTGAAGAAGTGGCTTCTGGATATCCGGAAACGGGTCATTGCAGCCGAAGCCAATCTCGAACCAGCCAAGTCCGCAAAATAAACGGTTATTTGGAATAATATTTTTCAATCAACTGATTCAATTCATCGATTTGGCTTTTGGGGCCCCTTAAATCCAATCCGAAAGGTTTGAATTCATCGCTGAAAAGGTTTTCGCATATTTTTCCGATGTTTTTCTCCCAAATTTTGTCCAGCGTTTCACTTCGGGAAGAATAAACGATCATTGGGATGACTCGCATGGTCTTGACGTCGCTGCGTTCTAACTCTTTTTCAATCCAATCGTTTTCTTTCAGAAGTTCGCTTTTCTTCGTGGAAGAAGTCATAGCGATGGCGATGAGATTTTCAAAATCCGGTTTTCCCCTCGCTAAAATCACATCAAATCCGTTTTTCTTTAGAAACCCCGCGGCTTTTTTTATTTTGGCCACGTCTTTGAGGGCGTAGGCCATTTCGATTTTTTTCTTCATCTGCAGGAATTGTATTCCTCTTTTGAGAAGAAAATTAAGGGATTGTTGGCTTCCTCTCGCCACGTCAGCGGCCCTCCGCTATAATCAATGCCGAAGAAAGGATCATTCATCAAATGATTAAACTGGTTTTGATAAGGCATGGTGAATCCGAGTGGAACCTCGAGAACAAATTCACCGGCTGGACCGATGTCGATCTTTCGCCTAACGGCGTCAAGGAAGCCATTGCCGCAGGCGATCTTCTGAAGAAGGATGGCTACACCTTCGATATGGCCTTCTCCTCTGTTTTAATAAGAGCCAATCGCACGATGGATCTCGTTCTTCGCGAGTTAGGCGAAGAAAAAATCGAAAAGCACTATTCCTGGCGTCTCAACGAACGTCATTATGGCGCCCTTCAGGGTTTGAACAAAGCCGATTCCGCCCAGAAGTGGGGCGATGAGCAAGTCCATCTTTGGCGGAGAAGCGCCGATGTTCAGCCACCTAAACTTACCATCGATGATCCGCGTTGGCCGGGCAATCAGAAGAAATATCAAGACCTCGTGAAAAAAGGCGAGATGAACGAAAGCGATCTTCCGCTCACTGAATGCCTCGTCGACACCGCCAACCGCGTCAAACCGTATTTCGATGAAGAAATCGCCCCCGCCATCAAGGCCGGGAAGAAAGTTCTCATCGTCGCCCATGGCAACTCCCTTAGAGCCCTTGTCATGGAATTAGAGCATCTCACCGCTCAGCAAATCGTTGCGGTGGAGATCCCGACCGGCAAACCTCTTGTCTATGAACTTGATGAGAAAACCTTGGTCATCCTCAATAAATATTATCTTTGATTCTCAATAAGCGGATTAAGCCCCTATTTTTGGGGGTTTTTTCTTTGAAAAAAATATTTGGGCACTTTGTGTTTATTATTTAAACTCGGTAATTTACTTGAGGAAACCTTCATAGAAATTAAAGCCATTCATCATGATGTTATTGATGGCTTCGTTATTCCATAAATCTTCGCATTCGTCGAATTTATTTCAACAATACATCGCCCCGTTAATGGCTCCGATCATGGTGCCAGCGACAATATCAAAACGCTGGCCTCTTCTCAGAGGTATTTCCTGATTCCTAATTTCTTAGGGATCGAGAGAACCGCTTCCGCCGAGAACCAGCGTTTTTTCGTGGCGATATTATTTCAAAGGCCGTTTGACATCAAAAGAAAAAAATCAGAATTCTTTCTTCCAAAGCCCGTGGATATTGCAGTAGGCATAGACGATGCCGTGTTCGGTTTCGCCCCATTCGGCTTTGGGCTCGCCTTCGTGTTTGAGCCAGACGATTCTGACGCGGCCATCGGTGACGAGGGCCATCCATTCGATATGGTGGACTTCCGTCATAGGATGAGGGATCTCGCCGCATTTGGCGATGAGTTTCCCGCCTTCGTGAGTGATGACTGGGACGTGTTTCTCCGCTCCGACATCGCCCGTCTTGGCGATGAGTTTCTCCATTGGATTGCCGCAACAGACAAGCGTTCCGCCGCCTTCATGAAGAAGGGTCACGATGTTGCCGCAAGTGTTGCAGCGATAAAAAACGACATTTTTTTGTTCCATTAAGTTTTTACTCCTTTTTCTTTTGATTAATCTCTTTTAGTTCGCCAAATAGTTTTTGAACCTCTTTCTGGCCCTTCAGAAGCTGCTCAGCTTCTTTCGGATTGAGCTCCCGTAAGAGAGTGATGAGCTCGCCCATGTGGATTTTTTCTTCGTCGCGGATATCGGCTAGAACAGCTTTGGCTTTGAGATCGTCCGTGGCCATGTAGTGGGCATCATAGAGATAGATGGCCTCTAATTCTCCGGCAATGTCGAGGCGAATGGCCTGAATCAGCTCTTGTTGGGTCATCTTTCTTTCGACGTTGGCGGTGAAGGGGTTGGCAAAATTAGGCATCGAGATGAATCTCCTTTCGTTTGATTAAATGTACCATCATTTCTTCCTCTTGAACAAATCGATGCTCAAGCTTTTTCCAAAACACGTAGCAACCATCGGAATAAAAGGCCATTTTTTCATTGATGACATATTTTTTAAGTTTTGGTTTTGTCAATCCGGGAAAGAATTTTTGCGGAAGTTTTGACGGCTTCTGTGACAAAAGCGCCATTTCCGTTGACGGTTTTTTCAATAAGCCTCCCCTGAGGGTTTATAGTTGAGGTGATTTCGGGAGGAATCAAATTCATGGAATACAGGAATGTTATTGTTAAAAGAAGATCCACCTATGCCCTTAAACCGATTTCATCGGTGTCGGATGATGTTCTCGTAGCGCGCTTGCAAGAGGTCATGAAGGAGTCTCCTTCGGCTTTCAACGCTCAATCGACTCGCTTGGTCATTGCCTTAGGCGATTCCCATAAGAAAGTCTGGGAGATCACCAAGAGCGTTCTCAAGAAAATCATCCCAAGCGACAAATTCGCCAAGACCGAAGCCAAGCTCGACATGTTCGCAGGAGCTTATGGAACGTTGCTTCTCTTTACAGATCAGCCGACGATCGAAAGGCTGAAGCAAGACTATCCGCTTTATGCGAAAGCCGAAGATCAGTGGGCGGATGATACCATTGGCATCATGATCGCCAACCTTTGGGGAACCCTGGTCGATATGGGACTATCCGCCAATATGCAGCATTACAACCCGCTCATCGATGAACCGGTGGCCCGTGAACTCAAAATCTCCAGAGATTGGACGCTGCAATGCCAAATCGTCTTTGGCGTCGAATCCTTCAAACCCGGCAGCAAAGATTACGTTCCGATCAACGAACGCGTTATCGTCAAAACCAAGGTCGAGTGATTTTTGGCCCTTCGCTCAATCGAAGGGCCGGTCGAAATTAATCACGAATTTGAAAATCATCGAACGGCCCGAAAAATGGGCGGATAGCGTTTGGGTTATTTCCTCGTCCGTATGTTTGTCGCCATAAGGCACGACGATATCGAAGATGATATTGGTGTGGTCTTGGCCTTTCACGATCCTGAAATCGTGGAAAAGAAGGCTTGAGTCGTAATTTCCAAGAGTCTCTCGCACTTCTTTTTTGAGTTCGTCGACGACAGGATCGCCCACCGCGACGGGATCCATATGGATCGTGATATCGATGCGAAAGGTTTTTTTGACGTCTTCTTCGGCGTCGTCGATGATCTCGTGGGCATCAAGGATATTCATTCTTTGGTCGACCTCGGCGTGCAGCGACATATAATACTTGGTCGGTCCATAAGAGTGGCAGATGACATCATGAACGCCGATGATGCCTTTATGGGAAAGAACCTTCTTGACGACTTGGTAAGCGATTTCTTTGTTGTTTCCCTCTCCGATGAGGGGATCGGCGGTGTCTTTGATCATCTTGATGCCACTATAGAAAATAAAGATGCTCACAGCCATGCCCATATAACCATCGAGGTTGTCCCATCCCATCGTGAGATAAAGAATGGCCGAGATCGTGACCAAAGTCGTAGCCAAGGCATCCGTAAGGGAGTCGACGGAAGTGGCCTTGAGGGTCACGGAATCGATGGCCTTGCCCATGCCGTAATTGAAGTAGCCTTGAAGGAGTTTGATGAGAACCGCCGCGCCTAGCATGATGACGGTGACAAGATTGTATTTGACGGTGTCGCCGCTACTAACAGCCGTAATCGAATCGCGGAAAAGCTCGACAGCGACGAGAACAACGGCGATCGAAACGATAAGGCCGGCGATATATTCGATGCGCTCATGGCCGAAGGGATGTTCCTTGTCGGCGGGTTTCGCCGAGATTTTGAAACTAACCAGAGTGACGACGCAATTAGCCAAATCCGATAAGTTGTTAATGGCGTCGCTGACTAGGGCGATGGACAAAAGACCTGCCCCGAAGTTGACGAGGCTCCATAAATAAACGGCCACGGAAATTTTGATGGCCACCAAGATAAAATTGGTGAAAATACCAAACCAAGCCGCCAGTTTTCCATGCTCCGATCTCACGCCCTCATCGGAGACATTTTTATAATCCTTTATGAAGATTTTTCGGAAAAGTTCTATCATGGCCAATACCCTTTGTGAGTAGTTTAATTGATTCGGCGGCAATTGCAAAGTACGTGTCATCTAGTATTGAAAACAAGATAGTCTTGAATTAATTGCCGGAGATATTATCATAAACAGGATGAAACCCAACCAAACCGAACTGCCAAAATACACTTCTGCCCAGGAATTTTGGAACAGCTTTTCTCATGCCTTAGGCGTCGTTTTTACTTTGATCGCCGGTCCCTTTCTTCTGTATAAGGCAGCAGTGACGGGGGATCCTTGGAAAATCGTTTCCTCCTCTTTGTTCGTTTTTTCCTTATTGGTGCTTTATACCTTTTCGGCTTTATATCACGGATTGAAACGCAGCAAGGGCAAACGGGTTTTGCGGGTTATGGATCATGATATGGTCTATGTCCTCATCACCGGGACCTATGCCCCATTTTGTCTCGTTGCCTTGCGTGAAAGCTTTCCGGTTTGGGGCTGGTCGATTTATGGCTTGTGTTTGGCTTTGGGGACTTTGGGCATCGTCCTTAATTCATGCAATCTCAAGAAATTCGGCATCTTCTCGATGGTGGATTACATCGCCATGGGTTGGATTATCATGATTTCGATTTATCCTCTTGGCCAATCCATTGGCTGGTGGCCCGGCACTTTCCTGCTTTTCCTCGGAGGGATTGCCTTTACGGCCGGCGCGGTTCTTTATGGGATCGGCGGCAAAAAAAATCAATGGCTCCATCTGGTCTTCCATATTCTGGTTTTAATTGGGACCACCCTGATGTTTTTCTCGATTTATTATTGCGTAATCTGAGGGAGAAAAATCCGAATCGCGATATAATGAGGCGGCGAAGGGGCGCTCTTCTCGCCTTTTTAGGATGAAGCACTTTAAAAAAAGCTTTGTGATTTCCATGATTGCCCTCGCCGCGGTGGCGGTTCTTTCTTCCTGTGGCTTCAATTCTGTCACTTATTACGATTATCTCGATGCGACCGCCTCTTTGACCAAAGAAGGAACGACGGCTCTTTCTTATTACGATCTTGATAAACAAAACGCCAAATACGTCCAGCGGGCCCTTCCCTCCTCGGGGGATATCAAGCTTTTGTGCCTCCCCGTTGAATTCACCGACTATCCTTTCGCCGCTTCGACTTTGACGGATTTGGGGACCCTTTTTAACGGAACCGCCAGCGATACCGGCTATTGGGAATCCCTTTCGTCCTTTTACGAGAAATCGAGTTTTGGGAAAGCCAAAATATCCGTAACCATAGCCTCTGCTTATGATATGGGGATGACCGCGGATGAGTTCTTGGACGCCAAAACCTCTTCCCGACGCTCGACGGATGCCCTCAAAGAGGCCATCGCGGCCTACAAAAGCAAAACCGGGGATGACTGCGCTTCCTTTGACAGCGACCAAGATGGCTACATCGATGGGGTCTATCTCGTTTATTCCTGCCCCGATTATCAAAGGGCTAAGGAATGGAACTCCTCATATTTTGTCAATTATACCGGGACCGCCGCGGTTTTAAGCGACAATTTTTGGGCTTACACGACCTGGGCGAGCGGGACTCCCGATGTTCTTTCGCCGGTTCCCAACGCCTATTCCTGGATCAGCTACGATTTCATGTATGCGGCGGTGGCGACCCCTGAAGTGGATGCCCATACCTTCATTCACGAAACCGGGCATCTCTTTGGTTTGGACGATTATTATAACTACGACACGCCTTCAATAACCGACGATACCTCCACCACCGGCGATGACTATAAGTACTATTCGCCCACGGGGGCTCTCGACATGATGGATTACAACATCCTCGATCACGATATGTGGTCGAAATACGCTTTAGGTTGGGCTTCTCCTTATGTGATCAGCGCCTCCTTGAGTTTTCCTTTGACCGTCGAGATCAACGAAGCGGAAACGAGCGGTGATTTTATCTTGATTCCCGATGCCTCCTCGACGTTTAACGGCACGGCCTTTGGCGAATATCTCATGGTGGAACTTTATGCGCCGGATCATCTGAACGAGCTCGACAGCGGCGAAGGCGCCAATGCCAGTTATGGCTATCTCGATGCCTATCCGCGGGGCTTCTTCATCCCCGGGATCAAGATCACCCACATCGACTCGCGTTTGATCAATGTCAAAAACGGCAGCACGTTTTCCTTCGTGGATACCGTGACTTCCGCGGAACTGGCGGCTTCCTCTTCCTCGTCTTATTACGACGTTGGGGCTTCCAACACCCCAAGCCAAAGCGCGGCCAATAAAGGCTTCCGTTTGATTCATCTTCTGGAGGCCAACGGGGTCAATACCCTTCAAAACGCCGATCGGCCTTTGATCAAAAAGACTTATTTCGCCGATAATGGCACCCTGTTCCAAGGCGATAGCGACAGAGGCGATTTCAACATGGCCAAGTTCTCCTCCTTCTTTGAGAATCAGGACGCGGCTGACAAGACCGCCCTCTTCAACGACGGCAAGGACTTTGGCTATTCGCTCAAAATCGATGGCATCCAAGAAAAAAGCGATGGCACCTATTGGTCCTCTCTCACCATCCGTAGGGTATAATCCTTAGGATTAGGAAAACCTATGTCGAGGAAAAAGGACAACGGATCTTTACTGGAAAATCGCAGGGCGCACTTTGAGTACTTCCTGAGCGATTTTCTGACGGCCGGAATCGTCCTCACCGGAACGGAGATCAAAAGCCTCCGGGCTCATAACTCCAACATCAACGACGCTTATGTCTATATCAAAAACGGCGAGGCCTATATCGCCAACATGCACATCGCCCCTTATAAAGAAGGCACGATCTTCAATGTGGACCACCTGAGGGACCGCAAACTCCTGCTCACGAAAAAAGAGCTCAGAAGATTGGCTTCTCACATCGTCGGAACCGGCATCACCTGCGTCCCCACCAAGGTTTTTCTCGCGCATGGCTACGCCAAAATCGAGATCGCGGTGGCCAAAGGCAAGCAGCTCCATGACAAACGCGACGCCATCAAGAAGAGAGATTCCGACCGCCATCTGACCGCCATCCGCCAGTCCGGCGGGGAAGAAGGGGAATAACCCGTGAAATTCCTGGAAATACTGGATTATCTCAAACGCCAAGACATGACGATGACCCGTTATGAAAGGGACGAATGGGACGCTTTCGTTTCCCAAATAAAATTAAAGATTTCTTTTCCCTTCATCCATATCACCGGCAGCAACGGCAAAGGGTCCTCGGCCCATTATCTTTATGAGATCTATCGGGCGGCGGGCTACAAGGTCGCCCTTTTCTCCAAGCCTTCTTTTTACCAGGTCAACGAGATGATGGAAGTGAACGGAAAACTCATAACCGACGAGGACTTTGCGAAAATCTTCACTCTCCGCGAAAAAGAAATCAAAGCGGGCGACCTCTCGTCTTTCGAAATCGAAACCGCTATCGCTTTGGAGTATTTCAACGAACAGAAGCCCGATCTCGCGATTATCGAATGCGGAATGGGCGGGGCGACCGACAGCACCAACTTGGCGGAGGCCATCCCCGTTCTTTCCATCATCACGACCGTCTCGCTGGAGCACACCTCTTTTTTGGGCCGCTCCGTGAGCGAGATCGCCCGCAACAAAGCCGGCATCATCAAAACCAAAGCCCCGATTCTCGTGGGGAAACTCGATGAATCGGCCTCCGACGTCATCAAAGACATCGCCAAGAAGCGCGAGAGCCCTTACTTCTCGGCCGACGATTTCCATAACGAACGCTACGAAGCGCCTTATTATCATTTCGATTATCGGCCCTATGCCGACCTCCGGATCTCGACTCCCGCGAAGTATCAGCTTTCGAATGCCGCGGTGGCCCTGGAAGCCGTCAAAATCCTCCAAGGGCGTTTCCCCGTTACGGAAGAAAGCCTGCGAGAGGGTCTCTTGGCCCCGCCTTTGCCCTGCCGTTTCGAGCGGCACCACAATATCATCCTCGATGGCGCCCACAATCCCGAAGCGGTGGAAGCCCTCATGGAAAGCCTCGTCCCGCTCGCGGGAGATAAACCCGTTCACGTCGTCTTCGCCTCTTATCGCGACAAGAACATTGCCGTCGAATTTCCGCGCATTGGGAGAGAAACCAAAGACATCACCCTGACGACTTTCGATTCTCCCAGGGCCCGCCGGGAAGAGGATTATCTTCTGTATGTTGGGGACTATCCCTTCGACCCCGATTACAAAAACGCCATCGCCTCGCTGGCGGGAAAGTTTCCCGAGGATCTCATTCTGGTGACCGGAAGCCTGACTTTTGCCTCTATCGCTAGAATCTATGTCATGGAGGTGCTCAAGCAATGAAGACAAACATTACCATGGTGCAAAAAATAACTTTCGCCGCCATGCTTTTATCGATGTCGATTTTGATGACTCTTTTGGCCAAAATGATTTCGTATGGCAGTTTCTTTTTTGTGAGGATTTCCCTCACTCCCGGAATCATCGTCTACGCCTCTTTGGTTTTGGGTCCTTTATACGGAGCCATCGTCGGTGCGGCCTCCGATCTGATTCCCGCGATTACCTATGCGACCGGAACGGGCGCCATCAACCCCTTTATAACCCTGGTCTATGGCTTATTGGGAATTTTGCCTTGGCTCATCGTAAAAGTTTCCTGCCATTTTCGGACCGCGCTTCGGAAGCCCTATATTTTTTACGTTTCCCTTGCTTTGATTCTGGGAATCGTGGCCGCGCTTTTTTACGCGACGGATTGGTTGGATGATTCCTTCGGCAACGCCGCCGTCTGGGCCAAGCCCGCGATTTTGGGGGTCACCGCGTTCCTCGATGTCGGCCTTTGCGTTTCCCTTTATTATTGGAACGATCATTATCAAAGCAAGATCCTCGATTATCCGGATGTGCCCTCCCCCAACGAGATCGCCTTCATCTCCCTTATTTCGGAAGTGGTGCTGATGAACGTTCTTAAAGCTTTGGCGTTTTGGGGCTTCTATAATTTCTTGGCTTATTCGGATGGCTATCCTTTTCCGCTCTCCTATGGGTTCTTCTTCTCGATGCTATTCATCGTCTCGAGTCTGGAGATCATGATCATGACCTTCGCGGTCAGCTGGATGCTGATCTTCACGAAACGCTATATCCATCCGCTCGTGGAGCAGAATAAATGACGCCCGAAGAAGAAAAGAAAGAGCCTTCCCAGGGGACGCCTCTCGAAGAAGAAACGCCTGAGGAGATCCTCAAGGAAAAGAAAACCCGAAGGTCCTGGATTATTTTCTTCGCGGTCATGGTCGCGCTGATGATTCTCTGCTATGTTGGCATCATGCTTTTCTCGGTCGTTTATTGAGCCTTATTCCCGCGTTTCGTCGCGATTTTCTTTCGAAAACGTTGCAATTTGGCCGTTTGTTTGCTTTTCCCTTGCTTTTTTTGGATTTAGTCACAAACTTAGAATAGAAATGGGGATAGTTAATGAAAAAACTATCGCCTTGAAGGGAGGGCTGAACCAATGGCCGAAATCGACATTCAAAGAGGGGATGGTTCCATCGTCAAATGCGATGCGGAAAAACGCACCCTAACCTATTTCCGTTATCACGTCCGTTTCACGCCCCTGGAATGGAAGATCCTCAAGGCGGTTTATGAGGCTCGCCCCTCGATCGTCGAGAGAAGCGATCTCGTCAAGCTGATCTGGGGGACCGGGAAGAACTTCCCGACCCGGACCATCGACGTCCATATCTCGAGCATCCGCAAGAAATTGGCCTATATCAAAGGCGCTCGGATCGATTCGATTTATGGCAGCGGTTATAAATTCGTGATGCTGACGAGATTCTGAACGAGATATCCTGAAGCGGGTTCCGAAAAGCCCGCTTTTTCTTTTGGCGGAAGGCCCTAGGTTTCTTTTTATAAACTTGGACAGTGTCCATGGCTCTCCTCTTGCCCTTAGGAGGCCGCTCCCATAAAATAAAAAGCTGTTAAGAGGGCGCAAAAGATGCTTTACCCATTTTGTGGCGTCGACGATAAGAAGATCACGTCGAATGATGATGATGACGCCCTTACTCTCGCCTTGTCGAGTTCCAACGAAAACGTCCGCTCGGCCCTTGAAAAAGGCACCGCGCCTTCCTCCGAGAAAAAACGCCAATGAGTTTCAGCCCATCGAAAGATGGGTTTTTCTTTGATTGGCAATTCTAATAAAGGCCGAGAGGGTCTAACATAGACCTCAGTGAGGCGTTTTCATGGATCAGAAATATTTCCGTAACCACGCCGTTTATCAGATCTATCCCCGTTCTTTTTGCGACGGCAACGGCGATGGCATCGGCGATATCAAAGGCATCCTCTCCAAACTGGATTACCTCAAAGACCTCGGCGTCGGCATCGTCTGGCTCTCCCCGGTCTATAAATCTCCCAACGCCGATTACGGCTACGACGTCTCCGATTACGAGGACATCAATCCCGAATTCGGGACTTTGGCGGAGATGGATCTTCTCATCGCCGAAGCCAAGAAGCGGGAGATCCGGATCGTGATGGACCTGGTGGTCAATCACACTTCCGATGAGCATCGGTGGTTTCTGGAATCCCAGAAACCCAATAGCCCTTTTCGGGATTATTATTTCTGGCGGATCGGAAAAAACAACAATACGCTGCCGCCCAACAACTGGACCAGCAATTTCGGGGGAAGCGCCTGGACTTATGTGCCTGCCTCCGGGGCTTGGTATCTTCATCTCTTCGGGGTCAAGCAGCCTGATCTCAATTGGCGTTGCCCCCGGGTATTGGAAGAAGTGGAAAGCATCCTTCGTTTCTGGCTTGACCGCGGCATCTACGGTTTCCGCTGCGACGTCATCAACCAAATTTGGAAAGATTCTCTTGAAGACGGCAAAAAGACCTTATGGGTCGTCGGGGCGGAGCATTACAGCATGAAGGAGGGGAACCATCAGATCCTCCGAAAGCTTTATGAGGATGTCTTCTCCAAATACGACTGCCTGACGGTAGGGGAGACCTATCAGGTCGATTTCGTCAACGCCCGCCGCTACGAGGACAAGGAACTCGACATGTTCTTCCAGTTCGACACCATGGAGTGCGATCAGGCGCTCCTGCCGATTTGGCGGAAGAAATTCCCGCCCAAGGCTTTCAAGAAGACCATTTTCGACTGGCAGCATGAGGTGGACTGGAACGCCAATTATCTCGAGAACCACGATCAGAGAAGGTCCATCACCCGTTTTGGGGACAGCAAGAAATATTGGAAAGAATCCGGCAAGATGCTGGCGACGATGATCTTCACCCTGCGGGGAACTCCTTTCGTTTACGAAGGCCAGGAGATCGGGATGCTCGATTATCCGCTTTTTCAAAAAGAACAATACAAAGACCCAGTCGACCATTACATCTACGCCAAGGTAAGGAAGCTTCATTTCACCCCCAAGCAAGCGTTGCGGATGGTTCAAAACGCCAACCGCGACAATGCGCGGACGCCGATGCAGTGGAGCGATACCCTTAACGCCGGCTTCTCTTCGGGGAAAGAAACGTGGCTCCCGCTCAATCCTTCCTATCCGAAGATCAATGTCGCGGCCGAGGAAAAGGATCCCGATTCGATCCTGGCCTATTACAAGAAGCTGTTCGCCTATCGGAAAGCCGACCCGATTTTATCCTATGGCGACTTTGAGCCGATGCGGACCAAAGCTTCGATCATGGCGTATTTCAGGGCTTATGACGGGCATATGGAATTCGTGCTACTCAATCTCACCAAAAAGAAAGTTTGGCTCCCCAGGGCCATCCGCCAGATGAAGGGGCAAGTCATCCTCTCGAATTACTTAGGCGCTGGCTTCACTTATAAGCGTTATCTCCGTCCCTACGAGTCTCTCCTCGTCAAAATCTGTTAGAGAGCGGGGGAAAGGAAAACTCTTTTCCCCATCCCTTTTGCGTGAACTCAAAGCCGGGGGCGTTTATGATAATCGTGCCGAAAGGAGACTTTTTTATGGAAGAAAAACATCGCACCGATTACATCAAATGGGATCAGTACTTCATGGGCATCGCCCAACTCAGCGCGCTACGGAGCAAAGATCCGGCCACCCAGGTGGGAGCCTGCATCGTCGATTCGGATCATAAAGTGGTCTCCATCGGCTATAACGGCATGCCCCGAGGCGTCGATGACGATAAGCTTCCATGGGGCCGCGGCGAAGGGCTAATGAGCAAATATCTCTATGTCTGCCACGCCGAATTCAACGCCATCCTCAATACCCGAGACGGGGCTCATCTCAGCGGCTGCTCGCTTTACGTGACCTTGTTCCCTTGCAACGAATGCGCGAAAGCCATCATCCAGGTCGGAATCCAGGAAGTCGTTTATCTGAGCGACAAGCATTCCGATGACATCAGCTACGAAGCCTCCAAAAATCTTTTGGCCATGGCGGGCGTGCTCGTCCGCGAATATCAAGGGCCGATCGTGACGATTAAAGCATGATGAATAAGCACGGGTTCCTTTATCGTTTTGTCGTGATTCTCCTCGTCTGGGCTCTTTTCGCAAGCGTCATCCTCCTCTCTTTCGCTTCGGTGGGGGCCATGGAGAGCTGGGCTTACGGGACGATTTTCGGAGTGTTGGGCGGGATCTTCGTCCTCGTGGAAGCGGGAAACGAATTGGCCCTCTATCTGAGAAAGAAACGTCAGCATGAAAATCATCGAAGTTGAACACCTGACCTTTTCCTACGAAAGCTCCAGCGGGAACGCCCTTTCCGACGTTTCTTTTGCGGTGGAAGAAGGCAGCTACGTCGCTTTGATCGGCCACAATGGCTCAGGGAAAAGCACGCTGGCCAAAGTTCTGTCGGGCTTATTGGGCGGCTATGGCGGCAAGGTTTCCCTTTTCGGGACGGAACTGACCGCCAAGACCCTTTACTCCCTCCGTTCGCGGATGGGGCTCGTGTTTCAAAACCCCGACAACCAATTCGTGGGCTCCACGGTCCGGGACGACATCGCCTTCGGTCTCGAGAACCGGCAAGTGCCCCATGACCAAATGGAGTCGATCATTCTTCGCTTCTCCCAGGAAGTGGGGATGGAGAAGTTCCTCGATTCGGCCCCCGAGAATCTCTCAGGCGGGCAGAAGCAGCGGGTGGCCATCGCCGGCGTTTTGGCCATGACCCCGGAGCTCATCATCTATGACGAGGCTACTTCGATGCTCGATCCCGTCGGCAAAAAAGACATCTTGGATATCACCTTCCGGCTCCGGCAGGAAAATCCGAAGCTGACGGTCCTTTCCATCACCCACGACATCGAAGAGGCCGCCAAAGCCGACAGCGTCTTGGTCCTTAATGAAGGCAAACTCGTCCTTTCGGGCGCCCCCAAAGAGGTTTTCGCCCATCAGCGGGAGCTGAAAGACATCCGTCTGGATTGCCCTTTCTACGAAGCGCTCGTGGCCGCGCTCAAGGCCAAAGGGATCGCGGTCCCGGATAGCGTGGACACCGAAGAAAAACTGGAGGAGTGGTTATGCCGATAGATTTCTCCTCCGTCGATTTCATCTATAACCGGAATTCGCCCTTCCAATATGAGGCCCTTCACGGGGTGACCCTTCATCTCGACGATGGGAAATTCATCGCCATCGTCGGAAGGACCGGCAGCGGAAAATCCACCCTCATCCAGCACATCAACGCTTTGCTTGTCCCCACGAAAGGGGAGGTGAGGATCGATGGTTTCATCAATTCCTCGGACAAGCGCAAACGGAGCAAGAAAATCAAAGACCTGCGGAAGCACGTCGGATTGGTCTTCCAATTCCCGGAATATCAGCTTTTCGAGGAGACGGTGGAGCGCGACGTCGCTTTCGGCCCCCGGAATTTCGGCCTCAGCAAAGAAGAGGCTTTGGCCAAAGCCCACGAGGCTTTAGGCAAAGTCGGACTCGATTCCTCTTTCTACGAGCGTTCGCCTTTCGAATTGTCGGGCGGGGAGAAGCGGAAAGTCGCCATTGCCGGGATTTTGGCGATCGCGCCTTCGATTCTCATCGTCGATGAGCCGACGGCCGGACTCGATCCCGCCGCCTCCAAAGACATGATGGCCCTTTTCTCCAAAATCCACGCCGGGGGCACGACCGTCATCTTGGTGACCCACGACATGGATCTCGTGGCCAGCTATTGCGATGAAGTGGTGGTCATGGAAAATGGGACTGTCGTCAAGCAATGCCCCCCCTTCGCTCTTTTCGGCCATGACCTTTCGAAGTATTCGCTTCAGGATCCCCATATCTATGCTTTCGCGGAGCGCCTCAAGGAAAAAGGCCTCTCGATCGATCCCACGGGTTTAAGGACCGTCGAGGATTTGGCCACGAAGATCGCGGAGGCCAAGCGATGAGCAACTTCGCGCTGGGGCGTTACATCCCCTATGATTCCTTCCTGCATCGGCTCGATCCCCGGGCCAAGTTCTTTTGCCTGATGGTTCTCATCGTCGCGGTCTTTCTGCCCTTTCCGACCTGGAGCATGACCTTCGCGATGGAGGGCGTCGTCTTCCTTCTCGTGGCCGTGCTCCTATGGATTTCGCGGATGAGCCTCCGCCAATTATGGAATTCCCTCAAATCCTTGTGGTTCATGGTGGTCTTCCTTTTGGTGGTCTACGTCTTGGTTCCGCCCGCGAATCCAAGTTGGCCAGCCTTCACGCTATGGGGCTATCCGATCTATTGGGATTCGATTTTGGAATCCGCCAAGATCTTCTTGCGCCTGGCTTTGATGATCATGATCAGTTTGATTTTGACCGCCACGACGAAACCGCTGGATCTCACCGCGGCTTTGGAATGGTATATGGCTCCGCTGAAGCTTTTGGGCTTCCCGACCCACATCGTGGCCATGACCATCACTTTGGCCCTCCGTTTCATCCCGACGATCCTTGAGGACGTCGACCGCATCATGAAGGCCCAATCCTCCCGGGGCGTGGATTTCGAGCATGGCCACATCGGCGCCAAATTCAAAGCCATCATTTCCTTGATCGTGCCCTTGTTCGTCAGCTCTTTCATTCGCTCGGACGAATTGGCGAACGCCATGGAATGCCGGGGCTATGATCCCACCCTCAAGCGGACGCGCTATCGCCTGCTCCGCTTTGGCTGGGGCGATCTGGCCAATGTCGTCGTCGTCAGCATCCTCTTAGGTTTATTTATCTATGTTTCCGTCACTTCCTTCGATGCCTTCAAAACTTTCTGGGGGCTCACCCTCCGATGAAATATTTGGGCGTCGTCCAATATTTGGGCTCGGCCTACAAAGGTTTCGAGCGGCAGAAGGACTATCCTTCGATCCAAGGCTCTTTGGAGAAAGCTTTGTCTTCCTTATGGGGCCATCCCGAAACGATTCACGGCGCCGGGAGGACGGATGCCGGGGTTTCGGCCAAGGGGCAAACCTTCTCTTTTTCCGGGGATAAAACCCTTGAGGACCCCATTTCGTTTGTCCGTTCTCTCAATTGCTTGCTGCCGAAGGACATCGTGGTTCTGTCTTTGGTCGAAGTGGCGGATTCCTTCGATGCCCGGCACAGCGCCAAAGGCAAGGTCTATTCTTATTCCTTCCATGTGGGGAAGCGGGATCCCTTTCGGAGCGCCGAATGCCAATTGGAGAACCCGGTTTTTGACTTTTCGCTCTTTGAGCAAGCCATGAATCTTTATCTTGGCACCCACGATTTCCGGGATTTCACGACCAAAGCCAGCGATAAGGATGGTTTCATCCGAAGAATCGACCGCCTCGATTTTTCCCTTCTGGATAACCATATGAAGGTGACGCTTGGCGCCAACGGTTTCATGACGTACATGGTGCGGATCATGGTGGGGATGGCCTTCCGCGTGGCCGAAGGGAAGATGCCGCTGGAAGAAATGAAGGCCCTTTTGCAGCCGGAAAAGCGTAAGATATTATCTTTCAAGGCCGATCCCAAAGGCTTGGTTCTTGAGGAGGTCATCTATGGATGAGCCGTTAGATTGCACCTATCACTCTCACACGAAGAGATGCGGCCACGCCTTCGGAGAAGACGAGGATTACGCGAAGGCAGCGGTGGAGGGCCATTACCAGATCCTCGGCTATTCGGATCACATCATGCTTCCGGGGCGCGAGCAGCCGGGCATGCGGGGCACTTTCTCCCAGGCGGATGGCTATTTCGCCTCCGTCAGGAATCTCGAAAGCAAATATGCGGGCAAACTGAAGATCTACTGCGCTTTCGAAGCCGAATGGTATGGCGAGATTTACGCCCAGTACTACCACGATTTATTGGCCCAGGGGAAAGTTGATTATCTGCTCCTTGGCCAGCATTGTTTCATCCTTGGTTCCCAAATCTATTTTTATGGGAGCCTTCCCGACAAGGCCGATGCCACGAGGCTTTACGCCAAAGCCGTCCTCGAAGGCATCAAGAGCCATGACTTCCTCTATGTGGCCCATCCGGATTTGTTCATGAGTTGGTATGGGACCTGGGACCTTCTGGCCGAAGAGACCGCCAAATTGATCATCGCCGCCGCCAAAGAGGCCAAGATGCCGCTTGAAGTCAACATGGGTCCCTCCCGCTGGGGGCGAAAGAATCTGGCGGGCCAAGAGATCGAGGTGGCCTATCCTTGCCCTCGCTTCTGGGATCTCGTTTCCGCTTCCGGGGTGCCTGTGATCATCGGGGTGGATAGCCACAATCCCAACGAGCTTCTGGAGAGCCCCTTTGACTGGGTCCGTACCTTCGTCGAGAAGCACCGTCTTAACACCATTAACCGCATCGCGATCCCTTCGAAGGCCCCCTAAAGTCAAAAATCCTACGTTAAAATGGATGCCGGGTGTTAGAATACCTAAGGCAAAAAGGAGTTTTATTTATGGGAAGACACTTTGAAGTACGAGCAGCCGCGATGGCCGCGACCGCCAAAGCCAAGAGCGCGATTTATATGCGCGCCTCCAAGGAGATTTATGCCGCTGCCAAAAGCGGCATTCCAGACCCCGAATCCAACCTTGCCTTAAGAAGCGCGATCGAAAAATTCCGCAAAACCACGCCGCGCGAAGTCATTGAGCGCGCCATTGAAAAAGCCAAAGGCGGAGACGCCATCGCTTATATTTCAGGCCGTTATGAATTCTTCGGGCCGGGCGGCTGCTTTATCGTCGTTGACACGTTAAGCGACAATGTGAACCGAGCCCTCACCGCCGTGAGAACCATCGTCACCCGCAAGGGCGGCAAGATGGGCAGCGTCGCTTATAACTTCTCCTATGAAGCCGTGCTTGATTTCAAGGGCGACGACAAGGCCCGGCAGAACATCGAAGACAATCTCATTTTGGGTGACGTCAATGTCTTATCCGTCACCGGCGAGGGGGGAGAGATCGAGGTGCTATGCGCCCCGGGCGACCTCGAGAAAGCCAAAGGCATCATCAAGGGCCTGGGCATCGCCGATTTCGATACCGCCGAAGTCACTTTCCTTCCGAATCAGTACGTCACCTTAGCGGCCGATGATATCGAAAGAATGAAGACGATGCTGGAAGAGCTCAACGAATGCGAAGACATCCAGAACGTCTATCATAACGTCGACAACATCTGATTCATCGCCAAAAACAAAAGAAGCGGGGGACCGCTTCTTTTTTCATTCCGGGACTTCCTCGAAGAGCCCGACGAGGTCCTCGATTTTGAGATGCGTTTTTTTCTCGCCCTCCGCCTCATAGACGATCTCCCCTTCCTTCATCATGATGAGACGGTTGCCATATTTGATGGCGTCTTTCATGTTGTGGGTGATCATGAGGGTCGGAACGTCGTTTTCCTTAACGAGAGTGGCGGTGAGGCCCATGACTTTGGCCGCGGTCTTGGGATCGAGGGCCGCCGTATGCTCATCGAGCAGCATGAGCCGGGGATGGCCAAAGGAGGCCATGAGAAGGGTGATGGATTGCCTTTCCCCGCCGGAGAAAGACCGCATCCTCTGATTTAAGCGATTTTCAAGGTTGAGGCCCAAAGGCTGCAGCATCGCGAGGAAGGCTTTGCGTTCCTCCCCGCCGATATACCAGCGAAGGCCGTGGGATTTGCCCCGTCTGGCCGCCAAGGACAGATTCTCCTCCAGCGTCATATCCCCGATCGACCCCACGAGGGGATCCTGAAAGACCCGGGAGATGAATTTGGCCCGTTTCCATTCCGCCGTCTTCGTGATATCCGCGCCATCGAGAACCAGCGACCCCTCATCGGGTTTGACGCTGCCGGCGATGAGGTTGAGAAGGGTCGTTTTGCCAGAGCCATTCCCTCCGATGACGGCGATGAAATCGTGGTCGCGGATCGTCAGGGAGACGTTCTTCAGCGCTTTGCGGTCGTTCGTCGGATCCTCATCCAGATGGAAGGTCTTCGCGAGATTCTTGACTTCAAGCACGGGAGACCTCCTTGCCTTTCTTAAAGAGGTCCACGACGTTTTTCTTAAAGGTCGGAACCAGCATCACGAGGGTGATGAAGAGGGCTTGGATGAGATAGCGGTAGTTGGCGTTGTAATTCGGAAGGAGCTCCAAGGACGACATGAGGAGCCAATAAATATAGGCTCCGATGAGAATCGAGAGGAGATGGGCCTTGAAGGACATCTTCGGCAGGGCGATCTCCCCTAGGAAGATCGTGGCAAGCCCGATGATCAAAGTGCCTTTTCCCAAATTGATCGTGGCGAAGCTTTGCCGCATCCCGTAAAGCGCGCCCGCGCAGGCGACGAGGCCGGAGGATATCGCCAAGCCCAAAATGATGTAGATGTGGACGTTCAGGCCTTCGGCCCGGGCCAACTCCTCGTTTTTGCCGCTGGCCCGGATGGCCGTGCCGATTTCCGTTCCGAAGAACCAATAGACGAAAACGAAAAGAACCGCCGCGACGAGGGCCAGCAAAAGAAAATCGCCGCAGAAATTCTCCCAGTAAAGGCTGGAGATGCCGGCGAAGAGATTCTCAAAAGGCGTAAAAAGGGTGGCGGCCCCGTCCTCTAAGGAGATATTGCCGTTGCTGACCACGACCGTCAGCGAAAATAAGGCGGTCATGAGAATGATGCCCGCGAGGAGGGGGTTGATCTTGAGATAGCGCCCCATCACCCCGTTAAGGGCCCCGCCGACCATCCCCACTCCGATCGCGAGTAGAAGCGCGAGGAGGGGATTCCAGCCGGCTTTGAGGGCCCAGATGGCGAGCACCGCCGCGAAGGGGAAAACCCCTTCGACGGACATATCGGGGATGCCGAGGATGCGGAAAGAGATGAAGACCCCAAGCGCGAAGATACCCCAAATGAGACCCAGCAACAGGGGCTCAGACAGAAGCGCTTGAA
>Ga0224525_1000021_pt1 | contig 140437 bp, 142 predicted proteins | sample CFST100metaG_FD_179874 | JGI IMG/M metagenome (GOLD analysis project Ga0224525, IMG submission 179874) | Peat soil microbial communities from Stordalen Mire, Sweden - C.F.S.T100 | ecosystem: Environmental > Terrestrial > Soil > Wetlands > Peat | place: Sweden: Norrbotten County, Stordalen Mire...
AACGTTCTTCGTTCGACCGCCTTTCAAACGACAAATACCAACAATTGTTTGCAATTCGATTGGAACGGGGGGCTGAAATACGATAAACAAATTTTCCTTTCCATTAAGGAAGTTGGCACGAATATTGAGAAAATTCGCGCGACGAGAAGAGCTGATAAATCTGACTATGCAAGCGATGGTCACGACGACGCCCTGGTTGACTTGACGGGTCTTGACACCAGCAAAGTTTATTACCTCGAATTCGCCGACAACGCGATGGGTGATTGGGGCATTTCAATGGTCGATAATGTTAAGCTCATATCCTCGAGCGCATATAATGGGATAACTTCTGGCGATCGGTGCGTTATCGTCACTGGCATACCGACTTCTTTCCCTTATTCCGATCAGCAAGAGGCGATTTGTTGGTCTCAAAGCTTCCTTGACACGACAGGAACTTATTGCGCAGCCCTCAATGGTGGGACGATGGCAGGCGATAACACCTGGGCCAGCCTCGCGACCAGCTATGGAACGTTGACGAGCGCCGCCATGGCGGATTTCAAAACCATTCCAAGCGATTCGACGCAGTCGCCAACGAATATCCTGTTACATAATCCGCCGATTCAACCGGCTGAGGCAAGATACCAGTTTCTAATAGTTAAATATTCCACCTTGGCTGCCACCAACTTCATGGTCGATGGAACCGGAGTAGTTATTATTTCGACTAGCGGCGCTTCCACGGCTGGAAACCTTAATACAACGCCAGACAATTCCGTTCTGTTCATTTTCTCCTTCGTAGCGATCTCCGCCGTCATCGGCGCCACCATCTTTCTCATCCGCAAGAATAAGAAAGAAATCTGATTGATTGATTTTGACCTTTAACACTACACGAGAAGCAAACGGCATCACGCCCCCTAAGCGGTGCCGTTTGCTTTTTCTTTAAATATTCATTTCTAGGCCTTTTGCATTGCAAAACCCGCATGGTTTTTAAAAAGAAGGGATTTCATGATTTCTTCGTTTCAAGAAGATGGGTCATTACTGAGGGTTTTTAGCGTCAAAAGGCTTTGACAACATACCTTTAGGTATGGATAATATACGCGCACTACTTTTGAAAAGAGCAAACCCCGGTAAAGTTTATTCTCCAAGAAAGAAAGTCACTGAAAAGAAGGAAAAAAGATTATGCAGCGTCAAACCACGATTGCCAAACCCCTGGATGTGAAACATACCTGGTACATCGTCGACGCCACGGATGTGGTGCTTGGACGGTTGGCCTCTCAGATTGCGATTATCATCATGGGCAAGAATAAGCCTACCTATACGCCGAATACGGATGTCGGCGATTATGTCATCGTCATCAATGCCGCCAAAATCAAAATCACGGGCAAAGACGGTGGCGAGCACAAGAAGAACTATTACAATGTCTCCGAGTATAACGGCGGCCTTCGCACCCGGACTTCGGGCGATATGAAGCGCGGCTATCCCGTGGAGATGATCGAGCGAGCCGTTTGGGGCATGATCCCGAAGGGTGCCTTAGGCCGCAAGATGATCAAGAAACTCTTTGTCTACGCTGACGATAAGCATGAGCAAGAGGCCCAAAAACCCATCAAGCTCGAACTTAAATAAAGGAGCGAATTTATGGCAGAAGAAAAGAAGTATTACGGAACGGGCCGAAGAAAGAGCTCCATCGCCCGTGTCTATATCTCCGCCGGAAAAGGCAAGATCTCGGTCAACGGCGTCGCCGTCGACAAATATATGCCTTATGCCACCCTCATTCAGAATCTCAAGCAACCGCTCATCATCTCTGGCGTCGAAGCCAAGTTTGACGTCGAGTGCGAAGTGAATGGCGGGGGCTTCACCGGACAGGCCGAGGCCATTCGCCTTGGCATCGCCCGCGCCTTATTGGCCGCCGGACTGGATCGCAAGACCCTGAAGGCCGCTGGGATGCTCACCCGCAACCCGCGCGTCAAGGAACGCAAGAAGTACGGTCTCAAAGCCGCCCGCCGCGCCCCGCAATTCAGCAAGCGCTGATTCGTCACACCGAAACCAAAGACCCGGTCTTCAAAATCGGGTCTTTTCTTTTTTCCGTTATTGAAGTTATCGGTTGACGAGAAGAAACTTGTAAAGTGGATATCAAGGAGGGCTAATCATGTTCGATAGCGAAGTTGAGAAATACATCGTCGCCGAAGGCGAACGCCAAAACGCTGGCATTGAGCTCATCTGCTCCGAGAATTATCCTTCGAAGGACGTCCGCGAGGCGGCGGGGAGCATCTTGACCGCCAAATACGCGGAAGGGTATCCTGGGCACCGCTACTACGGCGGTTGCGTGAATGTCGATGCGGTGGAGAATCTTGCCATTGAGAGGGCTTGCCGGCTTTTCCATTGCCAATTCGCCAACGTTCAGCCCCATTCCGGCTCGCAAGCGAATTTCGCGGCTTATCACGCCGTCATCAACCCAGGGGACACCGTCCTGAGCCTTCTGCTCAATGACGGAGGCCATCTCACTCATGGCTCTCCGGTTTCATTCAGCGCTCAGATATATAAATTCGTTCATTATGCCTTGGGAGAAGATGGGCATCTGGATTACGAGGCGATTGGAAAGCTCCTGGATCAGAATGACCCCAATCTTTTCTTGGCCGGTTATAGCGCTTATCCTTATGCGATCGATTTCCGAAAGATGCGAGAACTTATCGATGAGCATAACACCCATTCGGCGGTTCATTGTTTCTTCATGGTGGATATGGCTCACATCGCGGGCATCATCGCCGCCGGTTTGACGCAGAATCCTTGCGATTACGCCGATATCGTGACGACGACCACCCATAAGACCTTGCGAGGCCCTCGCGGGGGCATGATTCTGACCAACGACCCCGATATCGCCAAAAAGGTCAATTCGGCGGTTTTCCCTTATACCCAAGGAGGACCTTTGGAGCATATTATCGCTGCAAAAGCTTGCTGCTTTAACGAAGATTTGCAGCCTGAATTCGTGGAATACACAAAGGCCATGCTCGCGAACACCATGGCCTGCAATGATGAGCTGAAGCGTCTTGGGGTGGAAGTCAGCGGAACCGAGAATCATCTTTTTCTCGTGAATGTCCTCAAGAGTTTTGGCTTAACGGGGAAAGAGGCCCAACTCCGGCTGGAGCGAGTCGGCATCACCACCAACAAAAACATGATTCATGGCGATACCCTGAAGCCCAATGAGACTTCGGGAATCCGCATCGGATTTCCCGCGGCCACGACCAGAGGCTGCACGCTCAAAGACGCCAAAAAGATCGCCGATATCATTTATGAGGTGCTCAAAGCCCAAGATCCTGACTATGGGAAAGCCTTTGGGGAAGTTCATGCCATCACCGCGGATTGGAATGACGTTCTGGAGCTGACGTTTCCGAGCCGTCCGACGGAAGAGATTTGAGGGCTTTTGGCCTTTGGTCTTCTCGTCCTTGCCTCGCGTGTCCTCGCGTTGTATATTATTAAGGCGCTTTATGGCGCCTGTGGGCCTTTAGCTCAGCTGGTTAGAGCGTGCGCTTGATAAGCGCAAGGTCGATGGTCCAAGCCCATTAAGGCCCACCACACGAAAAAAAGAGCCCCGCGCAAAACCACGGGGCCTCTTTATTCAAGAAATGGGTGTTTAGCTCAGCGGGAGAGCGCTTCCTTCACACGGAAGAGGTCGCAGGTTCGATCCCTGCAACACCCACCAAGAAGATCTTAATCTCGGATGGTCCGAGATTTTTTCATCAAAAATCGTCCCTTTAAGGTTTTCGCAGGGGGCCATTTTCTTGTTAAATAGATAGAAAAAACCCTTATTCATTTTTTTGGTTTTGTTGATTTTTAGCCTTATTTAACCGATGATTATCCCTTGGGATAGGATCCCGAGAATGCCGCCTTAGCTCAGCTGGTAGAGCAACTGATTTGTAATCAGTAGGTCTTCGGTCCGAATCCGGAAGGTGGCACCAGAAATAACAGACGCGCTTCGGCGCGTTTTTATTTCACAAGAAACCGTAAATGAAAATGCAAATTCTAGGATTTTCTCCTATGATCGATTATTTTTATAAGCGGATATTTAGGTTTCGTTTTCGTAAACGGCGAACCCATATGGCCCAATGGTATCATTGCTGATGGCATCATTGGAAATCAAGATTGAACCTTCGTTTTTTAAAGGATTAGGCACGACGTCGTCTGAAAAATTGGCTACAACCGTTAGAATGATTCCTTTTCCTTTTCTTTGATAAGCGAAAAGGCGCTCATCGTCTTTATAAAGCGGTTCGAAGGCGCCATAAAGAATGACATCTTCATTCGGCTGGGTTTTTCTGATTTTGATGGCTTTTTTGTAATAGGACAAGACTGAGGAAGGATTTTTTTCCTCGGCTTCAGCCGACCAGGCAGCATAATCGTCTTCAAGACGAAGCCAGGGGACCCCGGTCGAAAAACCGCCGTTGGCATCGGCCGACCATTGCATGGGAGTTCTGGCATTGTCCCGAGAAGAACCTAAAACCATTCTTGTGGCTTCTTCTTTTGAAAAACCGCCCTCTAGAAGTGAGGCATATTCGTTTTTGGCTTCAATATCTTTGATTTCATCCATGGAGGTGAACCCGGCATTGATCATTCCAATTTCGTCGCCTTGGTAAATGAAAGGCGTTCCGCTCATGAAGAGAGTGAGGCCGAATAGCATCTTCGCTCCTTCTTGGCGGCATCTCGGGTCGACATAATCCCCTAAAGCCCTCGTGGTGTCATGATTATCCCAAAAAAGAGTGTTCCAGCATTTGTCGGGATTGGAAAGCTGATGGCCGAATAAAGCGTTTTTGATCTTTCGGAGATCGAAAGGCTTTTTCTTCCATTTCCCATATTTTTCATCCCAAAAAGACGTGATGTGCTCGAATTGGAAAACCATCGAAAGCTCTTCCCGAAGAGGATCGGTATATAAGGTCCGGGATTCATCATCGGCCGACCAGCACTCCCCAATGGTTATGGCGTTTCTTTTTCCAAAAGTGGCTCGGTTCATTTCGTGGATATATTCATGGAGATGAGGTCCATTGGCCACGATCCTTTCATCAGGTTCTTTTCCGATATTCTCGATGACATCCATCCGAAAACCGCCGATGCCTTTGTCGAGCCAATAATTCATCATTTTGTAGATTTCTTGCCTTAACTTAGGATTGGCCCAGTTGAGGTCGGGTTGTTCCTTTGCGAAGAGATGGAGATAGCATTGCGAAGTCAAAGGATCTTTTTCCCAAGCCGAACCACCGAAAATCGAGCTAAGTTCATTCGGTTCGTCCCTCCACACATAATAATCACGGAAAGGATTGTCTCGGCTTTTTTTGGCTTCAATGAACCATTGATTCAAATCGCTTGTGTGGTTTACGACCAAATCCAAAATTAGTCTGAGGCCTCTTTTTTTTGCTTCGGAGATGAGAGTTTCCATATGCACATTAGAACCGAAAAGAGGATCCACCGAATAATAGTCGCTGATGTCATAGCCATTATCTCGCATCGGGGAAGCAAAGACGGGAGATAACCAAACGGCCGTCACCCCTAAGTCCTTGAGATAATCGAGTTTCGAGATGATTCCTGGGAGATCGCCGATACCATCTCCGTTGGTGTCTAAGAAAGAACGGGGATAAACCTGATAAACAATTTCTTTTTGCCAGGATTCGCGTCTCATGGCTCAGTTCTCCCTCTTTTTGAGGACGATCATTTTCCACAACCCAATCACCCCGGAATGGAAACGAAGACGATAACCCTGATCGGAAAGAGCGATCACGGAAGTTATTTTCTTCAATTCGGGGTGGTCAGGAGAAGTTGCGAAAATCTCATATCTTTGGTCTTCCACCAGAACATCGACCCAAGTTCCCTGATTTTTTTGAGGCTTTTCTTTTTCTTGGTTCCAAAGCGTTGAAGTTTGATTTGTCAAATTAAGGAAATGAATTATTTTTTCGCCTTTTTTCTCCTTAACGATGACCAAAAAAGATCCCGGCGCCGGTTTGACCTTTGTTTTAGGATCCTCAAAAACGTATTCTTTGTTGTCTCCGCCGGAATGAGTCAGAGAAACATCCCGCAATTCATTATCGTAAATAAACTCTCCATAACGGCAAGCAAAATCTTCATACCGGCGTAATAATAAAAAGGCTTTTTGGCTTAGTTTGTGATTATCGAGATAATAGCCTGTCCTTAAAACTCTTCCGTCCTCTCCATAGATGAGATGATGAGCGCCAGCGGCATATAAAATCGATGATAGAAAAGCATTGGCATAAGAAGCCTTTTCGTCGTTATCTTCGTAATAAGGGCTTAGATAAGCTGCTATGACCATAGGTTTGTCAGACAAAGAACGTTGCCAACGCACCAGGGTCAAAAGATCCTCATATTCGCTTAGGGGATTCCAAACTTCGACATAATCAAAAGCCGTTTTGGTTTTGGCGGTTGCGCTTAAGGGCCAAGCGCCAACATTATTAAATGTGACAGCGCTCCCGATATTTTTAAGTTTCTTTGAGGCTTCATTGATCAATAAAGGGAATTCTTTTTCGAAACGAATATGCTTTTTGTCGTATGAAAAAGCTTCTTTTGGGCTCCCATAAGTATCCATATGGATGCCATCGAATCCCATGACTTCAATGGCTTTCTTGTAATTGTTCAAGAGACAATCTCGCCATGGAGAAGTCACGAAATTCATGATCGTGAAACGATCGATGAAGGGAATCATCTTGCCTTTTCCGTCATAAAAAGCCCACGAAGAATGCAAAGCCGCGAATTCGTTGGTGGCTCCGTAAACGGCTCCGTAAGCGAAGGATAAGATTCCCTTTTCATGACATTCATCGATTTTGGCTTTTACAATCTTTTGGCTCTTGCTTTTCCCCATGGGATCGATGAAAGGATTGGCAGGAGCGATGTAATCTTCATGGCGGTACATCCAGTCGTAATACTGAACGATATTGATATGAAGTTTGAGAAGATAATCCAGGTAATCATCGTTCGCGTTTTCCGTGAAATCCGTTAAGAAACCATAATGGGGGTTCTTAAGTGGATTGATGCCTATTTCAAAGGAAGAGGAAAGAATTCCATTTTTTCCTTCGATTTCAATTCCGTAGGCGCCTTTTTTCCCTATTTTTTGAATCCGGAAAAGATTCTTTCCTTTTTTGTCTTTAAAAACTTTAACCTTTCCCGAAAAAACCATCGTCTCAAAATGGAAGACTTTATAAGAAATAGAGGCTTGGGACCCCAAGTAGAAAAAAGCCAGGCGATCCGTTAATTCAAAATGGCTTTTTGCAGGATAAAAATCCTCTTCCATGGTTTATCCTTTGATCGCTCCTGCCGTTAATCCCTTCACGAAATTGCGCTGAAAAACCAGAAAAACGATGATCGTAGGGGCGATTCCGATTAATGCCGCCGCCGCCATCTCATGCCAGTTTGCACTATATTTGCTAAAGAAACTGTTAATGGCGAGAGGCAACGTTTCCATATTGGACTGCGTCAAGAAATAGACCGCTTGGCCATAATTGTTCCAGATGCTGACCCCTTGAATGATCACGATTGAAGCGGTCACGGGTTTGAGGATCGGGAAGACCACACGCCAAAAGGCGGTGAAAGGAGTGCATCCGTCAACGATCGCCGCCTCTTCAATTTCTTTGGGAACGCCTCGGATGAATCCGGCATAAACAAAAATCGAGAAAGGAAGCGTCTGTGCGGCCAATAAAAGAATCATGGCCCAATAAGTATTAATGCCATGGATAAATTTCATGATGATGTATAAAGGAACTGTGGTCAGAACGGCAGGCAGCATCATCGAAAGCAAAAGGGCTTTGAAGAAGGTTTGGTTATACCATTTTTTGCTGCGGGCAATCGCATAGCCCGCCATTGAAGAAACAAAAATCAAGATCGCGAGGGCGCCCAAGGTGATGATTAGCGAATTGCCAATGGCGGTTCCGAGATTTGAGGAATTCCAGGCCGCCGTGTAGTTGCCCCAATACCACGTTGTGAAATTCGTGAGCGTTTCTCCCATCGTTTCTCCTGGGGCGGAAACCGAAAGTTTAAAAAGAACGAAGAGAGGAACGATCGAAAACGAGGCGATGACAACCAAGGCCAAGGCGTAAAAAAGCCATTTTAAAGAGATTTTGAATATTTTCATCCTTCGTCTCCACTAAGATAAAGATTGGATTTTTTCATAATAAAATATGCGATCAGAACCGGAATCAGGATAATGAAGAACATCATGACGGCAATCGCAGAAGCATAGCCGCTTCGAGCCCCATAGGCCAAACGGTAGATATATAAGCTTAAGGTCTCTGTATGATAGCCAGGGCCTCCGCTCGTGAGAGAGACGACGAGATCGAAGATGCCAAGGGATCCGATGATGTTCGTAATGATATTAATCAGGATGGAAGGTCCCAGCATCGGAAGGGTGATGTGAATGAATTTCTGCCACCACGAAGCCCCATCGACGCTTGCGGATTCATAAAGATCGACCGGAATGGTTTGGAGTCCAGCAGCGTAAATCGTCATCGTCAAGCCGACATACTGAAAGGCATTGATCAAGATGATGACGACCAAGGCCAGATCTTTGTCTCCCAGAAGATTGGCATAGCTTCCGCTGGCTCCGAAAAGCCCAAAAACCGTAAAAATTACGCCATAGTTATCCTTTAAGACCAGAAGCCAGATATAACCCATAATGAGAGGGCTGATGACGGCTGGGACATAAACGACGGTTTTGGTGATTTTGTTAAAACTGTTTTTGTGGTCAAGCAAGAGGGCGTAGCCCAGTCCTAGGATGTTCAATAACGGAACCGAACAGACGGCGAAAACTACTGAATTTTTGACGGCGTTTCCAGCTCTTTCGTCGGTGAAAAAAGTTGCGAAGTTCTCAAGACCGACAAAATTGGCTTTCCCGATTCCGTTCCAACTGGTGAAACTAAGCCCGAAAGAAAAAGCCAAAGGAATCAAAACGAAGGTCAGGAAGAGAAGGAAGGCAGGGAGGATCATCCATTTATGGAGATTGTCCCCAACGGCCCTCGAAAAACTCTTTCCGACCTTCGTCAGTTTCATTGTTGGCTTCTTATATTATGCGTTGGCGGCCGTGTAAGCAGTATTCCAATCGGTCGCGTAAGTGGTGGTGAAAGAATCCGGGGTGTAGTCCCCGACATATAAGCCTTGGATCAAAGTTCCGCATTCGCCTCCGCCAAAGCCTGACGGGGTCGAAGAGTAACCAATGTTGGTCCCTTTGGCAAGAGCGGCGTCCACGACCGTCGAAATATCGCTCCAGTTGGAATCATCGACATCGGTGAAAGCCGAAGGCGAAGAAACCAGCTTGCAATACTCGGCTTGGTTGGCGGAGCTCCAGAGGAAGTTAAGAAATTTGATGGCTTCGTCTTTATGCGTTGTGGCGTTCATGATGCTATAGCCGGAATCGACGTCGGAAAGAATGACGGGTTTCGGGGCCAAAGTGGCATCCATCGAAGGATAAGGCATGAACCCTATCTTCGATGACATGGCGGTATTGTTAGCTTCGATGGTCGAAAGGGCCCACATTCCCTGAGAAATCACAGCCGCTTTTCCGGTTGCGAAATTCTCGAGTTGGTCATCATAACTGGCGGTCAGGAAATCGGAGTTGAGAACGCCGGCGTTTTTCAGTTCAAGAAATTTCGTGGCGAACGTCTTGATGGGGCTGTTGGCTCCCGTGAAATTGAGTTTGGTCTGATCGTTATTTATGAAAGCGAGGTTGGCTGCGACATTGCCAATGCTCTCTTTGATGATGCCGTGGCCCCAGAATTCCATAAGATGTCCGAGCATCCAAGTGGCAGATCCACCCATGTAAAGGCCAGAATAGCCCTTGGCAACGGCCTTTTGCAAATCGGAGACGAAATCGGCCCAAACCGTTGGCTCAGAAGTGATGCCGCAAGCGGTGAAAATGTCTTTGTTGTAGAAAAGACCTGCCGTGGCCCGGTTTGTCGCTAAGCGGAATTGCTTATTCGTGAGCGGATCCGTGCAGAGTTCCTTGATGGAACTGCTGACGCGATTCCAAGCATCAAGCCCAGACATATCGTAGTAATACCCGGAGTTGACCAGCGAAGTTTCGTAAACGCTCGTGATGTCCGGAATGTCTCCGGCGTTGATGTCAACTTTGAGGGCCGATGACGCATCGGTATCAAAGACCTGATTCACCTTGATGGTGGGATTTGCGGTCTCAAAGGCCGCGATTTCGGTGTCGATCCAGTCAACGACCTCGCTCTTTCCGTTCAAGAACGTCAGAGTTACCGTTTCACTGGTCTTGTTGCAACCAGTTAAGGTGCATGTTGCCAACAGGGCCAATAACGCCCCGCTCATAGTCATCTTTGTCATCTTCATGTGCTTTTCGCTCCTTTCAAAGATGTAAAGACCGCAAGTCCTGAAAGGGCTTACACCCTATTCTAATATTCTTTATTGCATTATGCAACAAACTTTATTTTTTTGCGTATAGCACTCTTGAAACTAAAAGTACCGAAAGCCCGCGAATGAAGGCGCCCTCTCCCAAGTCAGACTTGACGACATCGACGATGTCATGGCCGTCATTCAATTTGTTTATCCAGTTGTCATGAACTATGGCCTGAATCGTCCCCTTGACATAATCCATCACATAATCTAATTCTCCTCCGATGATCACTCTCTCTGGTTCCAGGAGCATGATCGGCCCGATAAGACCGCTAGCCAGATTCTCTGCGAATTCGTTTAAGATAGGGATGATCCCGTTACGATCCTTTTTAACGAGATCTGCCAATATTTTTTGAGAAATGTTTTTAACGCTTGGATATTTCGCTTGAATCTTGTTCGTAAGATAATCTTCGTTTGTGTACATTTCGAGGCAACCTTTTTGACCACAATAGCAAACGATTCCATTTTTTTCGAAAATGCTATGTCCGATCTCCCCGGCCCCTCCGAAACTTCCTTTATAAAGTTTTTTATTGATGATGATTCCGGCGCCTGTTCCCTTCCCAATCGTCACCAAAAGAAAAGTATCGAGTCCTTTTCCTAAACCAAACCATTGTTCGGCTATGGCTGCGCAATTAACGTCGTTTTCAACAAAAACCGGAATCTTTAATTCGGTTTCAATTTCTTTTTTGAAATCGATTTGGCTCCAACCCAAGAGTCTTGAGCCAATTAAGGTTGTGGCATCTTTGCTCGCGACGCCTGATACGGCAAATCCAATACTATAGATGCGTTTTCCTGTGGCGTTGGCCTTCATCAGATATTCGATGACGTTTTTCTTTATTAATTCTTTAATTGAGGAAAAAGCGGCTCCTTTTGGGAAAAGGACAACTTTCTTTTCCACGATCTCGGAAAGGAAATCCGTTAAGGCGAAAATAAGTTCATCCACTTCGATTTTTACGGCGATGTTGTATCCGTAATCCGGATTGATTCCAATTCTTACGGCTTTTCGGCCGCCCGTTGATTCCTTGGAGCCCTGATAAATCACGATCCCATCGGACAAAAGCTCGTCCACGATGCGTTTGGAGGTTGAGACATTGATTCCCAGAGCTGAAGAAATAGCGCTCCGATCGGCCAAATTGTCCTGCCTTATCAGCTGGATGACTTGGTTTCGATTTGTCGCTAAGTGGTTGGCCTTTAAAGTGTGTTCTTTTTTTCTCATGTGGTCTTCCTCGTTTAAAATATTAAAACAATGATAACAAAGCATAGTTATTTGTCCAATGCAATAAACTGCAATGATTTCTTATTTTTTTCTTTAACAAATCTCCTTATACAAATTTCTAACCTTTAAATAATAACATTATTCAGGTTTGTAACTTGTTTAAGAACGATTTCAGAAACGAAGTTTTGACAAATTGCTGAATCTTATAATTCGGGGATTTTTACAATTTAATTGGACATTTCAGAAAATCATTCTGAAAATCTAAATTTTTGCCTCCGCTTGCCATATAGAATTACTTCAACTTAGGCTTTATAATTTTATTGTATGGGAAAATATTACTTGGGTATTGATGGCGGGGGCACCAAAACAGCTTTTTCCGTGATGGATGAAAGCGGCAAAATCATGGCTTCGAGCCTTTCCGAAGGAACGAGCATCGACACCGTCAGTCTCGGAGAAACGGAATCGCGTTTGCTTTCCGGGATCAAAGCCTTGGATTTTCAAGGGGATTATGCAGCCATTTACGCCTGCCTCGGCGGCATTGCCAGCCCTTCTGACGAAGCCAAGGTTCGGAAAATGCTTCGCTCGGCCCCAGGATCGAAAGAAGACACTTTTGTCATTGCCAAAAACGATGCCGTCAACGCCTATCGAAGCTGCTTTCAAAAAGAAGGGATCGTTTTGATCATTGGCACGGGATCCGTCGTGATGGGGAAATCCAAAAAAGGCCGTTTTCTTCGTTTGGGTGGCTATGGCTATAAGGAAGGCGATCGAGGCAGCGGCTATTACCTTGGGATGCGAACTCTTCAGGAACTGGCCAAATTTTATGATGGCCGCAAAAAAAGAAATGGCCTCATCACCGCTCTTGAGAAAAAGCTTTCGATTTCTTCTAAGGAAGGCCTCATCAACGTTTTCAATACCTATGATCGGGCCCAAATCGCGGCTTTGGCTCCGATTGCGGCGGCCTCGCCAATCTCTGCCGACGCCAAAAAAATCCTTCAAGAAGGGGCCGCCGAATATGCTTCTCTTGTTTCCTTAGTGGCTAAGAAACTTTCTCTATCGAAAACCGATTATGCGATTGTGGGGGGCCTTGGGAGTAAAACCTTTTATCGCGATTATGTCGAAAAGGCCATCAAGAAATCAAATCCTCTTTTAAAAAGAACGGAACCGCTTTGCGACCCTGTTTATGCCTCTTGCCTTTTGGCCCGCGAAGCCTATGAGTCTTCTTTTGTCACGGATCTCATCCCTTCTTTCGTTGAACGGATTTGGGGAGGGAATCGTTTGGCTTCCTTTCCGGGTTGCAGGCTGAAGGAAAAAATAGGGGAAGCCTGGGTTCTTTCAGGGATGAAAGGCGAAGCTTCGATCCTAAAAGGAGGGGCTTTTGAGGGGATTTCATTGGATATCGCCTATGAAGAAATGCCACGCTTTTTCTTTCCCAAAGACCATGGGGCCGAGTTTCCGCTCCTCATAAAACTCATCGACGCCAAAGACGATCTTTCGGTGCAGGTCCATGAGGATGACGACGAGGCGAAACTTTTGGGCGGAAAAGGCAAAACCGAATGCTGGTTCATTCTCGATTGTCCCAAAAACGGAACCCTTATCGCAGGGATTCATGGTTCGAGCGTAGCCGAGGTCAAGGAAGCCATCGCTTCTAAAAAATGGTCGGAACTTCTGCGTCTTGTTCCGATTGAGCCCAATGATTTCGTTTTCATTAAACCCGGGACCGTTCATGCCATCAAAAAAGGAACTTTCCTATTGGAAATCCAACAGCCAAGCGATACCACCTATCGTCTTTACGACTACGATCGGTTGGACTCCAACGGGCAAAAACGCGATCTCCACATCGATAAAGCCCTACAGGTTTTGGATGTCGAAAGCAAACCAACCCCCGTAAAAAATCCTTTTGGGATTTTGACCGACAACGCCCATTTCTATGTGAAGAGGCTTTTGATTGAGGGGTCGCTGAATCTTGACTCCTCGCAAGGTTTCGTTTTTGCCTACATCACTTCCGGATCGCTTCGCGTGCAGGGGGAAATCAAATCGACCGGGGATTTCTTCCTTTTATCCTCTCTAAAGGCGTCCTACGAGCTCCAAGGGCATGCCGAGGTTGTTCTCTCCGGGGCGAGGATTTGAACGAAAAAATGATATTTTTATTCGATAAAACCTGAATTTATTATCGTTTTTATATTTTTTGGGCATCGCCGGACGCTTTTTCAAAATTTTGCAATCGATGTTTTGCAATTGTCCAATAGCCTAGCAACCATCGGCCCAATCGTTTTTTTGTTGTATTATCTTTACATTGATTCACAATAGCGACGGAAGGAGGAAATGTCATGGAGAAAAAAGGATGCGCGTGCGAGCCAACCAAGAAAGTAACTCCCGAAGTCAAGAAACCGGAAGTTAAGAAAGAAGTTAAGCCCGAACCGAAAAAAGAAGAGAAGAAGAAATAAGTAATGGCTTAATGCCATGATTGGAAACTCGCCGGCCGTAAGGCAGGCGGGTTTTCCTGGTTTTAACCCTGTGAATTCCTTCTCTTAAAGCATTAGTGAAAATAAAAGGCCGCCTGAGTCGGCCTTTATTCTTTCTTGAGGATTAATCCCCCAGATAAGTCATATAAATCGTGGAAAAATTCTCATTTCTGTCGAGAAGCACCAGGACCGAATAGGCGCCATCCGCGGCCGCGAAATAATCTTTGTCGGTCACTTCAGCCTTTGTGATGGTCCCGAATTTGATGGACTCGGCTTTGATTGCGGAATAACCCCATTTGTCATAAGTCGGAAGCGTGGCGCTCGAGTCTTCTTCGGTCGAGAAAGCATAGTAATTATAAGAGGATAGAGATAACGTCTCCGCATAGGCGAATCCGGTGAAAGTCGGATTGAGGATCTTATAAGAAGGTGTCACATCCTCAATGGAATCTGAACCTGAGAAAACCGCGCTATTTCCTGTTGGCGTGAAATGGTTGAGGACGGGGGTCACGACTTGCCCCTCCACATAAGTTGGAATGGTTCCGGCGGTTTTGGGGTCGTAAGTCAGGGTGTAGACCATGGCGTTGCTCTGCAAAACCGCGGGGGTGGAAAAGACATTGAAGGAGAAATCGGTGATGGCGAACGTCTTTTCGACTTCGCTCGCTTTCGTGAGCTGGTAAAATCCGGTGCTTTTTTTGGCAAAATAGAAGGCTTCTTGAGAGACGGTGCAGGAACCGATGCTCTTCGTCGCGTCATTAGGGTAAAGAGGATTGTTGATCGAGCCTGCGAAAGTGGTCTCATGGGTGGTCACGAAGTTCCCGTCCGAGGTTTCGACGAAAGTTTGGGAACTGGAGTATTGATAGATGCTATTGAAAGAATCGATTATTTTCTTGCTCCAGGCCCCCTCAACGGAAGCGATCGGCGAGAAGGAAGGGGAATTAACGTCGAATCTGTCCCGAAAGACATTTCCGTCCTTATCGGTGACTTTTTCTTCCGAAAAGAGCGAATAGACCCCGGTCAAATTGGCGTCGATGGGATTGCCAACCCACGTGAGGTCGGTTTCTTTTTCATAATCGCTGGCGGTGCCCCCAAGACCATCGGTTTCCGTGCTGGCATAGGTGATGATCTCTTCCATAAGACGATTGGAGAAGAGCCTGACGTTGCCTTCCGAGTTTACGGAGGTTACGGTGGCTTGGTTCGCTAGGCCGTCTTTATAAAGGGCGGTGTTGTCCGCTGTCGTTTTTGAACTGACGGCGATGGCCGTCACGGACGCCAGATTGCCAGAGCCAGAAGCGGCGATTAAATTGGCTTCGCCGTCGCTGATGACTTCTCCGTTATAGGAAACGAAATCGGTTTTGGCCGGATTAGTCGTTCCGGCGCAGCTGGCTAATAGAACAAAGCCAACCAAAAGAAAAGGGATGAATGCGGCAGTTTTTTTCATAAATAAGCCCCCGATATTCTGGATATCTTGATTACCATTTTACCCGAAGGTCCGTCTTGACCGCAATAAATTAATTAAATTTATAGATAACGCCGGTGGTTTGTTTCATTTACGAAAACGTAAAAGGAGAAAATTTAGCTTTCTTCGATTCCGGCGAACGTCAGTATCTCGTTTTTGACGTTTTCTAAAAGTCGGCTGATCAGGCTGCGGTCGCTTTCGTTGCCAAAGAAGGCGGAGCAGAGATATAAAGTTCCGTTATAAGTGGAGACGCTCAATTGATAGAAAGGGGCCTTTTTGACCGTCGTCACGAAATACGCCTCTTCCGGAACCACCTCTCCAAATGCCAGCTCAGCCGCATCGATGATTCCGAGATTCGTATAGGAAATAATCGGAGGGGGCGCGACTTTATAAATGAATTTTTCGGCCAGGGGATTCGGCAGCCAGGCGTAAGCCCTTCCAAGAAAAATAGGCCCCCTGAGGGCATCTAGGCTTTTTTTCTCCGCCCCCATTCTCAGGGTCGTCTTGGACAAGGAGGCGGCAAAATCCTCGCCGGGCTCGACGTGAAGAAAGAAACTGTAGTAACCGATCAGGTTAAAGAAGGCGCTTTTATCGGGATTCGGGAGTTTGTTCAAGAAACTGACGGGGCAAGGAAGGGCTATGTCTTCGATGCCGAGAAGCTTTCCTAGGGTTCTGGCATAGGCGGTCATGACGAGATCGTTGACGGTGGACCCGAGGGCTTTGGCTTTGGCCGTGGCGACGGGGAAGCTCGTCTCATCGATGGTTTCGAGGGCAATGAATTGCTCTTTCTCCATGCCAGAAAAAGGGAGATAAAATCCTGGTTTTGCCGGTTTTTTCGGGGGTATCAGCAAAGACAGCCTTTTTTTGAAAGGGATGGTCTTCAGGACTTGGGCGAAGCCGCGGTCAAGGGAATAGCCTTCAGCGGCATCCCCGCCCGTCCCGCTCAGGAGGGCGGAATAGAGTTTTGCCACGAGATAGGCGTAACGTTTGAGGCTCGTCCCGTCGAAAGCGAGATGGCTCGCCAGAAAGCAAAGGGAGTCCCCTCCCTCGCCCCGACAAAGGAAAACCCTCAATTGGGGCCCCGTGGCGATATCGAGATCGGAGAGGATGATCGGCGTCAGGTTCTCCAACGCGTCATCGGCCGTCGGGATTTCCGAAACGATATCCTGGCCGGTGTAGCTTTGCTTGACCCAACGGCGATGCCGGAAATCATAGGAACAGCTGACCAGAGGCGCGGCCTTAAGGGAATCGTCGATGGCTCTTTTTAGGGTTTCTTCATCGATGGAACCGCTGAAGCGAAGGAAAAGCCTGATGAGGGGTTTGTGCTTCCGCCGATAGAGGATTTGCATCTTTTCCGTGGGCGTGGATTTGAAAAGGTCGTTTTTGGACATGAGGATATTATACCCATGCCCTCGTTACTTTCCGCCTAAACCATCGGAAACGCCCACGCTATGAGTATTTCATTTTTTAGCGGAGGCCCCGCATTGTATAATCTACCCAAAGGATCGTTCAATCATTTATGGGCCTTTACCAAATCGCCGTCGAAGACACGGCAGGCAAGAAAATCATCCTCGACCAGTACAAAGGCGAGGTGCTTCTCATCGTCAACACCGCCACCAATTGCGTTTTCACCCCTCAGTACTCCATCCTCGAAGGCCTTCAGGAGAAATACCACGGCAAAGGCTTCGAGGTTCTGGATTTTCCCTGCAGCCAATTCCTGAATCAGGCCCCCGGGACGATCGAGGAGATCAATCAGTTCTGCGACCAGAATTTCAAGACCACTTTCCCGCGTTTCGCCAAGACCAACGTCAACGGGCCCGACGAATCGATTCTCTACTCTTATCTCAAATGCCATAAGCACGGCTTTTTTGGGAAGCGGATCAAATGGAACTTCACGAAGTTCTTGGTGGACCGCGAAGGCCATGTCATCGCCCGATATGCGCCTTCAGATGGGGAGAAGCCCCTCGCGGAAGGAATCGAAAAGCTCTTATAAAGCAGGAGAAAAATCATGTTTTTGGCCTGGAAAGAAATCCGTCACGGCAAAGGGAAGTTCGCTTTGATCGTCGCCATGATCGCCCTCATCGGCTATTTGGCTTTTTTCCTCACGTCGCTGGCCTATGGCTTAGCCTCCTCCTATACGAATGGGATCGATGGCTGGGGGGCCTCCGCCTTCCTTATGACGGAAGACGCCAACGACAATTCCGCCCTATCCCTCATTCCTTCCGCGACTTATGACGAGATCGCCCTTTCTTCGGGCGCCAAGGCCAAGTTGGGGTTATTCCCTTCCGTCATCAAGAGCGCCGCGGTCTCGTCAACCCAATCCAACGTCTACGTTTTCGGAGTCGAAGACGCTTCCTTTCTCCTGTCTTCCGTCGTTTCTTCCGGCACCCTCGGCCCTTCTGAGGCCATCGGGGATTTCAGCCTCCAAAAAGACGGGTATGCCTTAGGCGATGCCTTCACTTTAGTCGGTTCCACGATGACCTTCACCCTGACGGGTTTCACCAGCAACGCCACCTTCCAAACCGCGCCGATCGTTTATCTTAACCTCGCGTCTTTTGACACGGCTTATGGCCTGCCTTCGGGGGCCTCGAGCTTAGTCATCGTCCACGGCACCGTTTCCTCGCTGCCTTCGGGATTGAAGTCTTATTCCCATCAGGCCTTCGTCAATAGCCTTCCGGGTTATGGGGCCCAGGTCGCGACCTTCTCCCTCATGATTGGCTTCTTGGTGGGGATCGCCTCCTTTGTCTTGGGGGTCTTCATGTACGTTTTGACGATGCAGAAAGTCGCTTATTTCGGGGTTATGAAAGTCCAAGGGTTGTCGAATGCCTTCATCGCTTTCTCGGTGGTGGAACAATCGCTTCTATTGACGGTCTTCGGCGTGGCCATCGGTTTGGGTTTGACCTTGTTGTCGGGGCTTTTCTTGGCTGGGAAGATGCCTTTCGCCGTCAACACCCTCTTTTTTGTGGGGATTGCGGTGGCTTTCCTTATCTTCTCGGTCTTGGGCGCTTTGTTCTCCGTCCGAGCGGTGCTCAAAATCGACCCGCTTCAGGCCATCTCCTAAGGAGGCATGCGGATGGAAAATCTTATTGAAATGCGTCATATCACCAAAGACTTCCTCCAGGGCGAGGAGGTCATTCATGCTTTGAAAGACACTTCCTTTGAGGCCCATCAAGGCGAATTCATCGCCATCATCGGGCCCTCGGGGTCTGGCAAATCGACCTTTCTCACGATTCTGGGCGGGCTCCAAAAACCCACGACCGGAGAAGTCCTGATCGCCGACGGGCCGTTCAGCCGCCTCAACGGCAAACAGAGGACCAAAATCCGCTTCGAGAAAATCGGCTTCATCCTCCAAACCGCGAACCTATTGCCTTTCCTTACCGTCAAAGAGCAGTTCCTTTTATATAACCGCGCCAACCGGACGAGCCCCAACGAAACCCGGATTAAGGAGCTTTTCGAGCGCCTGGGCATCGCCAAATTGGCCAAGAACTTCCCCTCTTCCCTGTCCGGAGGGGAACGCCAAAGAGTCGCCATCGCCAAAGCCCTTTATCACGATCCCGTCGTTATTTTGGCGGATGAGCCCACGGCGGCCCTCGATACCCAAAAGGCCTTTGAGGTCATCAAATTATTGGCCTCTGAGACCAAAGCCGAAGGCAAAGCCACCATCATGGTCACCCACGATGAGCGGCTCATCGAATTCTGCGACAAAGCCTTTGCGTTGGTCGACGGCGCGATGACGCAAATCAAATAGCCAGCGATTTTTATTCTAGCGGCGGGGGCCGTCCCGCTCGTTTTGGCGGCGGCAAAAAACAATTAGCCCAAATAGTCTTTTTTGGCCGTTCCTCAGAATTTTGGTTCAATAAAGAAAAAACCTCGGAAAAGCAGTTTTTTTGAACCCTTCGCCCAAAAATGAGATCTCGCCGTTTTTAGGAAAGCCCTTACAGGGTTTTGCCCTTTGGTCAAACTTTTACAAATTTTTGAAAATAATCATTGAAATATAGAGTTTCCATGTAATTATTTAGCCATTAATTCTTGAAAGGAAATCCATGAAAAACAAATTTGGGGCGATGGCTTTGACCGCCGCGGCATTGACCCTTGCCTCCTGCGGGCTTACCTCGTCTCCGTCCTCTTCTTTGCTTTCTTCCTCCTCCGCTGGAGTCTCATCGGCCGCCTCATCGTCACTCAGTTCTTCCATTCCGGTGACCAGCAGCGCGACCGCCTCCTCATCGGAGGCTACTTCGTCTAGCGCCAGTTCTTCCTCAGCGGCCAGTTCTTCCGCTTCCTCTTCTTCCGTGGCTCCGAGCTTGGCTTATTCGGTGGCTCTAAGCGGAATCAACGCCGATCTCGACACCTCCGTGAGCGAGCTCAAGGTGAACTCCGTCGATACGAGCGGGGCTTATGAGTCTTTATACTATCCCTATGCGACAGGAACCGATTCCGACGGCAACCCCGTCGTTTTTGCGACTTATGATTACGCTTACACCACCGATCAGGACGTTAAAATCTACGCCAACGATGTCTTGACGAACGACGTGGCGACGAGCGATGTCGATGGCACGGGAGCCGATGTCCCCGCTTATGATACGGACACCACGACCTATTGCTATTTCGATGCCTCTGACGTTTATCGAGCCATTCAAATCGATCACGATGACGCGGAAGCCGTCTCCGGCGGCGTCATGGCGATGCCGCAGGATTGGATCGACGAAGGATCGACCGTCGCGGAAGGCAAAACCCAGTATATCTATGACTGGGGCCTCGCCTCTGGGGTCCTTGGCAACCTCACCGATGCCGATACGATCTATCCGGACACTTTCGCTTATTCCTGCGAGGGCAGCCTCGCCGAGGGTTATACCTTCACGGCCTCCTTCGTGGATCCCGCCTATTCGACCATCTATGATTATTTCGGAGTGGATTCAACCTACGGCTACCAAGATGGCCCCGTCGCCTATTCCTATTCCGCGACCATCACCGTTGACAGCCAGGGTTTCCTCAGCCAATGCGTCTCCTCGCAGGTCACTTCCATCACGACCGTGCCTTTGACCGGATTGAAGGCCGGCCGAAAGCTGATTTTGGAAGACTATGAGGAAATCGCCGATCTCAGCGACGATGCCTTTGTCGCCTATGCCGATCCCATCCCGACGAATCCGGATGAAGTCCCGACCGCCTTCTATGGCAAGTTCTATTCCGCCGATGGCCAAGGCCACTACTGGATCAAACTCATGAGCGGGACGGCCTATATCTACATTTATGTCTATAGCGCCGACAAGAGCCAAGACGTCATCGACGGCGGAGCTTCCTCCATCGCCTATTCGACGGAGACCCAAAGCTTGGATTTCACTTATGTTTCGAAAGCGGACTCGGCCACCTATGCCGTTTCTCTGACCCTCGACGCGAACGGGGATCTCCTCGTCACATCCACGACCGGGGATATCACAACCACGGTGACTTACCTGACCGCCGCGCACTATGCCGCCCAATCCTGAGCTTTGAGATGATGACCAAAAAAGCCGCCTTCGGGCGACTTTTTCATTCGTGCGGCTCAATCGATTTCCTTAAGGTCATCCGGCACGAAGACGTTGATGTCTTCGGGATGGATCGCCGGGCCTTCCTGAGGGCTTATCTTCGTTAAAGACAGGAACATATAGAGAGCGGATCCTCGGGCCAGAAGAGTGCCCTCCCGGGTGAGGATCTCGGCGGAGCCATGAAAGGTGAGATTGCCCATCTTGTCGATTCTGGCGACGCATTTGAGGGGAACGTCATAGGGGACGGCTTTATGGAATTCCACCTCGAGTTTGAGGGTGCAGGCCCAACCCTCCGGCCGATAAATCCACATGGCCCGCCCGATCGTTTCGTCGATGAGGGCGGAAATCATGCCGCCGTGGGTCCGTTCCGGATAGGACTGATGAAGGCTTTGGAACGAAAAGAGGGCGATCAGGGATTGGTTTTCCATCTCATAGAAGGAGGCTTTCACGCCCAAAGGGTTATCGACCCCGCAGACGAGGCAATCATGGCTGTTATTTTGTTTCTTCAGGACTTTCATACCCGACTAATATAGACCCCCTTCGGGCAAAGGTTAATGGGAAGCGTGGCGATTGCGCTTTCAACAATTCGGGGCACAATGACGTATAGAGAAATGGAGGCCCTTTGTCAAAAGAAGAACGCCGGGAACTCACTCGCCTCGTCCGTCGGATGAAGAAGGACCCTAATGATTCTTTCGAGAGATTCTACAATCTCACGAAAAAGCGGACCTTTTATCTGATTCTTTCTTATGTCCGCCGAAGCGAGGTGGCGGAGGATCTGCTCCAAGATGCCTATGTGGCTTTCCTTGGCTCCCTTGACCGGATCTCGCTTCGCCTCAACCCCCTTTCCTACCTGATGACGAGCGCCCGCAATGGGGCCGTCGATTATCTGAGGAAAGAAAACAAGGTGACGACCGTGGATGAGGAAACCCTCGATGGCCTCGGAAGCGCCGATTTCGTCTATGAAGACAGCTCGGGTCTCTTGAAACGGATCGCCTCCTTATTGACCCCCTTAGAGTTTCGGACCTACGCGCTTCATGTCCTAGGGGAGATGACCTTCCAAGAGATCGGCCGGCTTATCCACCGTCCCGTGGGGACCTTGACCTACACCTATCGCGTGGCGATCGCTAAATTGCAGAAAGGACTGACCGAAGATGGCGAAAGACGAATTTGAGGAAAAACTGAACGCGCAGGCGAAGGCTTCCTCCTATGAGGTCAAGACTTCCGCCTCGGACATCCTGAGGGCTGCCAAAACCCCCAAACCCGGCTTTCTGGCTTCTAAGGCCGCCAAAGGCTGGTTCTTTGGGGCGCTTTCGGCGATGGCCCTCTCCGGGATCCTCTTAGCGATTTTTCTCCCGCTTCAGGGTGGCTCCGTCGATATTTTGGATTCCGATGGTTTCACTTCCGTCGACGTCGAAGAGCCCACCGAGACGATCCTCGATGCCAAAACGGGTGCCCTCTCCTATGAATTGGCGGCCATCATGCCCTCCTTTGAGCCGGACTCTTCCGTCAAATCCGCTCCGATTTTATCGAAGAAAAACGATTCCTTCAGCTCCAGCGATTTCGGGGCGGCCGTCGGCGTCTATGACCGGATGCAATCCGCCTCCAAAGAAGCTTTGATCGCCCTTTCGGCCCCGACCTTATCCCCAGTCGATTACATGGGTTGCTACGGGGAGTATCCGTATTGCCTCACTTTCGGCAATGGGATGAAGTTCTATTTCGATCTCGATGTCGGAGACACCTCCCCTGGTGGCGTCCGCCAAGCGCGGGATTTCACCGGCGAGATCGTGACGGCTTCCTCCGTGGCTTACCAGGCCAGCGGCTCCCGGCTCGTCCGGGCCACCGGGGCCAGGGATATCACCCTGACCGTTTATTTCGATAAAACCGCCGGAGATTATTATTCTTTGGAGCAGAACACGACCAAGGGATCTTTCTATTTCTCGGTATCGTCTTATGTTTCTGCTTCGTTGGCCTATCGCTATTCGGTGCATTTGGTCAAAGCCAAAACCGCCAACGGGTCCACGAAATTCATGCTTCAGCTCCTCTATGTCGATGGCAGCGGGGCCTCCTCTTATTCCTTCCGGGCCTTCCGTGACGGCGACGCTTCTTTGTCGATCTATCTCAGCGGCCTCAGCGATCCCATCACCCTGGTCTATTCCGGGGCGGCCCGCGCCTATTCTTACGGGGATTATTCCTGGACCCAAAACGATTCTTCCAACAATGGGTCCCCGCTCTCCGTATAGAGGTTGAAAGGATGAATTAACTTGATGAAAAAAACATTGGCCGTCGGGGTCTTTGCCCTCGCCTCCGGTTTGATCCTGGCGGGCTGCAATCTCACGTCGAACAAAATAGCCTCTTCCACGGCCGCCGCCTTATTGGCGGATGCCGATCTCGACCGCGAAGTCGCCTCCACGTCGTTACTCGTCTCCGCCGGAGGAAACTCCGCCATCCCAGAGGCTTTTTCTAAAAATTCGGGAGTTCTGACTTCCGCCACCAGCGGCGAAGCCTCCTTTGGTGAGGTTAGCTCCCCCGGCACCTCGGTCTTTGCGACCGTTGACGCCGCCGCCCCGATCACGATTGATCCCACCGATCCGAACTCCACTTTGGCGAGCTTCGATGAGTTGGCGGTAGGGGACTATGCGCTGACGGCGGCCGCCGTGGCTTCCGATCGCTCCGCCTATGCGAGCGAGGAGACCCTCGCTTATGTTCTGCCTAACGGGGTGACCCAAGGCGTCACGCTCTATTTCGGGACACCCGCCGTCGAGAATGATTCTTCGGACAGCGCGGCCTCGACCGCCCTCCTAGGCAAAGCCAAAACCGGCCCCTTCGCCAGCGCTTGCGATAACATCCTCCATGGCAATGGCTATGGCAGCGGCGCCTTCGCCGGGATGCTCCGTGGGAATTATGGCTTCATGGCCTTCGGAAGAGCCCAAGGCGATCTCACCGTGACCTCTACCCGGACTTTGGGGTTGGCCGTCACCAACGATGGGGAATGCAACTTCGTTTCCGAGGAAATCACCGCAGTGACAAGCAAGAAAACCTATCATCTCTTTTCCTTCGCGCTTTTCGCCTCCGCCCAATCGTATGTGGCGGCCGAAGAAGCTTACGTCACCAATGGCACCGACACCGCGAGCGTCTATGCCTATGCCGCCGTCAATGACGGAACGGTGACCCGGTTCCTGCTCCAAAACACCGCGGATACGACGCGTCTCGCCTATCTCGATAACCTCGAGAAAGTCGCGATCAACCGCTTCGCCCAGGACAGCAATACCTATTATTCCATTCATCTTAGGGAGAGGGGGGCGATGGCTCTCGTCGGGGTCTACGAAAAGCTCGTCACCACCGATTCCGCCGGCGTCTCGACCGTGACTTATGTCAAAGTCGATGACGCTCTTAACAAGATTTCGGTTCCCTCTGAGAACTAAGATCTTAAACGCTGGGGGCGGCCCAAAAGGCCGCCTCTTTTCTTTGGTTTTGGCCTAGGGGAGATCGGGCCCCATAGGAAAAGACGACCAAAGGCGAAGGAATCAAGTTATACTATTTGGAGAAACAGCGCGGAGGTAAGAAAGATGGAAATCTCTTCTTACGAAATCATCAGGGGTTCGCCCTCTTTTCATGCCTGCCCGCTCAAGGAGAGGCTCTATGCATAAAAACACCGTCAGCTATGCGCCAGGTCATCCCGACCCCCTCTTTTTCCGTCCTGATTGGTCCTCGCTCAACGGAGCGTGGCAGCTTTATTTCGACGATGGGAACATCGGCTTGCTGGAGGGCTATCAAAACGCCGCTCCCGCCGGCTCCGTTTCTATTCGCGTGCCCTATGCCTACGAAACCCCTTTATCGGGGATCAAGGATGAGCGGGAGCATAACGTTCTCTGGTACTATAAATCCTTCCGAAAACCCACCTGGGGCAAACGGGTCTTAGCCCATTTCGAGCGCTGCGACTACGTCTTCGATGGCTGGCTCAACGGCCAGTATCTCGGGAAGCACATCGGCGGCTATGACGCCTTCGTTTTCGACCTCACGGATTTTCTCAAAGAGGGGGACAACCTTCTGGCGGTCCGGGTCTATGACGACAAGGATCCCAAGCACCTCCGGGGCAAGCAGACCTGGAAGGACAAACCCTTTGGCGTCTTTTATCCGACGACCACCGGCCTGTATGGCGACGTCTGGCTCGAGTCGGTGGACGCCGAAAGGCTCAAAGGCTTCGATGCCCGCGGCTCCTATGAGGAGAAAGCGGTCTTCTTCCGGATGCTTTTCACCCATAAGGCCCGAGGGGCGACGGTTTTCGTCAAGATCCGCTTCGGGGGCAAGGAAGCGGCCTCCGCCGTTTATCTCATCACCGGAACCTTCCTCGATGTCGAGATCAAGCTTCCGCCCAAGCAATTTCATCCCTGGTCCCCGGCCCGGCCCTCCCTTTATGACCTCGAATTCGATGTCATGAGGGATGGGACCGTCAGCGATCGGGTCTATTCCTATTTGGGCCTCAACGAAGTGAGCCAAAAGAAGCGCTATCTCTCCATCAACGGCCGAAAGCGCTATCTCAAATTGGCCCTCTATCAGGGCTATAACCCCCAAGGGGGGCTCACCTTCACGGAAGAGCAGTATCTCAAGGACATCTCCCTTCTCAAGGCCATGGGCTTCAATGGGGTCCGGGTCCATGAGAAAGTCGAAAGCGAGCTTTTCTATTACCTGGCCGACCGGGAGGGCTTATTCACCGATGTGGAAATGCCTTCTTCCTATGAGTACGATCCGATCGAAGCCAAGAAAGCGGGGGACCAGTTCGGGATCTTGGTCCGGGATCACGTGAGCCATCCTTCGGTCGTGGCCTATGTCGCCTATAACGAATCCTGGGGCCTCCCCTCGATCAACAGCGACCTGGAACAGCAGGCTCAGGCCTCGGCCCTCTATGACATGGCCAACCGGATCGACTGGACGCGCCCCGTCATCTCCAATGATGGCTTTGAGCACACCAAGAGCGATCTTCTCACCCTGCATAACTACGCCCACGACGGCAAGGCCCTCCAAGCCTTCTACAAGCCCGTGATGCTCGGGATCGCCAATAACGCCAACTTCGTCGCCAACGAGGCTAAGGCGGCCTTTGCGGAGGGCTGGCACTATAACGGCCAGCCTCTTCTCATGAGCGAATTCTTCGGGGCGGGCTTAGGCGCCGGCCAAGGCGGCTATGGGGCCAACTCGCGGACGGGCCGGGGCTATCTCGTTCGTTATCGGGGGCTCCTCAAAGCCCTCAAGAAGCTCGGCTGCGCCGGCTACTGCGCCACCCAATTTGCCGATACATATCAAGAGAAAAATGGTTTTGTGACCGAGAACCGCCAACCCAAAGTGCCGCCAACCGCCCTTAAGCGCGCCAACAAAGCCTTCTAGGGGGTTATAATCGTTTCGCCATGTTGGACCCTTTGGCTTTTCGCATCCGCCCCAAGACCCTCGAAGAGATTCTGGGGCAAACCGAACTCGTCGGACCGACGGGATTTTTGCGGAAGTCCGCGGAGAAGAAAGAACCCTTCTCGATGATTTTGTTTGGGCCCCCCGGGACCGGCAAAACCACGATCGCCGAAGCCTATTGCCGGGCGATGGGGATCCATTATGAATCCCTCAACGCCATCACGACCGACAAAAAGGAAATGCAAGAGGCCATCGCCGATGCCAAGCTTTACGAGCACTCCATCATCATCATGGACGAGGTCCATCGCCTAGACAAAACCAAGCAGGATCTCCTTTTGCCCTACGTCGAGGACGGGACCTTCTTCCTCATCGGGGCCACGACCACGAATCCCTATATCTCGCTCAATCGGGCCATCCGCTCGCGGTGCCGCCTCGTGGAGGTGAAGCCCCTGTCCGAGGCGGATGTCCTCGAAGGCCTTAAAAGAGCTTTGGTCTTGCCCAAAGGCCTCAACAACAAAGTCACGGTCACGGAAGAGGGGCTGGCCTTCATCGCCAAACTGGCGGGCGGGGATCTCCGCTTCGCTTTGAACATGCTGGAGGAAGCCGCCGTCCAGTTCGATGACGGGAAGCCCATCACCAAAGAAGAGCTCGCTTCCATCGAGAAAGTCCCCAATTACGCGATGGACAAAGACGAAGAAGAGCATTACGACAGCGTCTCGGCCCTCCAGAAATCCATCCGGGGGTCCGACGTCGATGCCGCCTTGTATTACCTGGCCCGGCTTTGCATCGCCGAGGACCTCGACAGCATCAAGCGGCGGCTGCTCGTGACCGCTTATGAGGATATCGGCCTGGCCAACCCGGCGGCCGTCCAACGCTGCCAATCGGCCTTAGAGGCGGCCGAACAGGTGGGCTTTCCGGAAGCCATCATCCCCTTAGGCTTCACGGTCTGCGAATTGGCCTTGTCCCCCAAGTCGAAAGCGGGGGCCCTCTCGATCGAAGGTACGATGGCCTTCGCCTCCAAACAGCCTTTCGCCGTCCAGGATTATCTCAAGCTGACGCCGGTCAACGTCTTAGATGAGGATAAATATCCCTATGATCGTCCCGATCTTTGGGAGAAGATTCGGTATCTTCCGGATTTATTAAAAGACATGAAATTCTATCAGGCCAATGCCGTTTCCAAATCCCAATACGAGCAGACCCTTAACGCCAACTATGCGCGTCTATTGAAGCAAGGGCGGAGCCGCCAGCTTTCCGAACTTAAAAAGAAGTAATGACGGCTTCGTAACCGCTTTCAGGTCCGCTTTATTTGCTTGTGCCGCCAATAACGCCTACACTTCTTTTCCGCCTCGAAAGGGGTGGTGCGAAAAGATACGGATAAGGAGGTACATCGCGATGAAAGAATACACAAATCACAATCGCATCTATGCGGATGCCAATGATAGCGTAAATCCCTCATTCGAAAACGAGTCCGCGACCGACAAGGTCGCCGATAGCCTGCTCTTGAGCTACATTGACACGCTCTTGAGCGGAAATGAGAGTTGACGCTTGAGCGAAGGGAGGCCGCCGAGAGGCGGCCTTTCTTTTCTTGTCAAAGAAGAGGGAAGGCGCCTATAATTTCGTGCGGTTGGGTCCATGGCGGAACTGGCAGACGCGATAGACTTAGGATCTATTGAGGCAACTCATGCAGGTTCGACTCCTGTTGGGCCCACCAGAAAAACAAGAGGCCCGGCGAGAGCTGAGCCTTTTCTTTTATTGGTTCCTTTGGCTAGAGGCTCCCGATAAGGAGATGCTTATGGACCCAAATTTCAAACCCATCCGCATCGGCGGGGTCGAGCCACTTGACGAGGTACCCGCGCGATAAGGCGGTCGGCGAGAAAGGGGACTAAGGCCTATTATCTCTGTCACTGTCTTCATCGCAGAAAGACGTTAGCCCTCACCGGCGATGAGCTCGGCAGAAAGTCGAAGTTCTGCGGATATCTCAAAAGCGATAAGATCAATGCCTGCCGTCCGATACGGTCTTCCGGAGGCCCCGCAGGTCATTGAATATCAAAGAAGCGAGCCGAAGGAGGAAGCCAATGGCAACTTAGAATCCTCCGAGGCCGGAGGCTACTTCAACGAGGAAAGAAAAGTTTGACGCGCCCAAATCTCCTATCGCGGGGCAAGGACCGACATCGGATGCTGCAAGACGAAAGAGGAATTCGTGGCGGCAAGGAAGGGCGCGATACAGCTTTTCAAAGGCGGTGACACCTGAAAAGAAGACAGACATATAGGGAACAGCTCCTTTGATTTCAGAAACATAGAATGAAGTCTTTTTAGTAACGCTGCTTCAGTTTTTGTTTTTTTAGGCGGTGGCAATCTAATCCGGCATGTTTGCGCAAATGATTCCATCAAGATAGCGCAAATGATTCCATTTACTATTGGGGCCCAAAGCGAAGAAGACGATTTGACGGTTGCCATTCGTTCCTTAGATTTTTAATGAGGGGATCAAAACCACTTTCTTTGCTCTAAAAAGCAATGATGGCAAAAAGAATTCCGGCCTTTTGGCTTTCTTGCTTGATATCCAAAATAAGTATTTGTTTGACGCCATTGACGATTTGGAGATGATCAAATCTAACCCGTTGGGAGAATACAAAGGCATTGTATTTTCGAAGGCCATTGATGTCGCTTTCTCAAATACAGATGATTTGGTTAGGCTTGGAGATGATTTCGATTTCTCAACAATCCTTGATGGCAAAGACAACATCTATCTTATTATCCGATGCATTTTTTGTTTACGGGAACTCACCGAATCTTTGAAACTTGAAAATAAAGAGGAAAAAAGACTTTCAAGGAATCCTTTGGTCTGTTTATTGCCAAATCAACATTAACGGTAAACATCAGCGGACTGGCTTTAATTTGCTGAATACGATGATTTGCTATACCGTCCCAAATGGGGAAATGTGGTTTGCCGAGTTTGCACGTGACATGGATTTCCCTTTGCAAATTCTCCCAATAGACGAAGTACCATATGGTTTATTTTTCTTATGCTATCTCCATTCTGTTACCTCGAATAAAAATCTCAGCCAAGTCGCGATAAATCATATTTCAGTTTTTTTACACGAGCCAACGAAAAGCATTAATAGCGACGGATTTAGCCTTCTTGAGCGGGCGAGAAACCAATTGGATTATTTCAATGAGGGAAGACTATTTGATTCTTTAATCGGTCTCCTCCAAATATATGATTCATCAGACGACCACGTTTTCTTTTTGGCTAACAAGATGAAAGGCTTCATTTCTTCATCGATGGACTCCTCTTTTGAAAAATCCGATTTAATCGATGATTGGATTGAGATAGTTTTATTCGGCAACAAGCTTGATTTCAACATAGATGGTTTGAAAAACGAACTGGAATCGTTGGATCCAGATGACAAAAAACTTGTTTCAAGTCGTTTGAAAACCCAATGGCTTAAGGACAAGAAAGCTGACACGAACGCAACGTGTGGCTTTTTGGACTTTCTCGGAATAACGAGCGATCGGAAGGACCAATGGCATATCGACCAATGCAGTACAGTTCTTTTCAATTTTGCAAACGAGTTTACATATAAAGGTTTTAAAAAGGAAATTGATGATTCCAGCGAAAAACTGAAGGACCTTGAGGCTTTCAAAGAAAAAATGGGAGACGGCTTGAACTCCGCCATAAAAACTTACCCTCTTTTCGATGACTCCATCGGCGTCTTCGAAAGCGAGAATCTCTATTATTCATCTACTATTGATAACCGTTTCATAGAGGAAACGGCTAACCTATATATCAAGGAATATTCCTCTCTATTTGGCAATTTGATCAAGCAGGAAATGGCTAAGTCCAGCATCCCTACGATCGCAAGGGAAAATTATCGGTTTTCCGAAGGAGAGGTTAATCAGATTCTCGCATTTAAACCGGACTATATGTGCAACACAGACGTCATATACGATTGTTCCGATTTGCAAAAGGCCGCCGTATTGGAGATTGCCAAAATCGATCTCCCCAATATGCCGCGTGACTTATTCTGGAAAGGGGGCGCCATCGGGATCAAGGTGAGATATGACAAAACCCATAGCCTTATTCGTTCATTAACAAATGACGAAATCGACAAAATTATTGATAACGATTACACGATGATTAATGGCTTATATAAATATGGTGATGGCGGGAACGCCGGTATCAGCGCTTTGGTAACAAGGGAATAACTATTTGATCTTTTGAAGAAAAAACTTTCGCTTTTTGTTATTTCATTTAAATCTTCCGTGGTTTTAAATCCTGCATCAGTTCTTTTGATTGTCCAAAATAAAGACGAGAATCGAAGCAAATCGTAGAAGCCATTGAATACATTTTTCTTTTCTTGGAAAGAAAAAAATGAGGAAACCTCGTTTTCGGCTCGACTGGTCAGCCTTCAGCTCTCTCTTCAAAGAAGGCCACCGATGAATAGGAAAGGCATCGTTTTATTCGATGGGATTCGTTGCGGGCTCATTTCCGAGGCCGACCACGGCTTCGAGTTTAAATACGATGAAGCGTGGCTTCTCAACGAATCAGCTCAGCCGATCAGTTTGACGCTGCCTCTTCAGAAAGAAACTTTTTTCTCGGGAACGTTCTTTTCGTTTTTCGACGGTCTCGTCCCCGAAGGATGGCTTCTTGGGATAGCCACCGTGAACTGGAAAGTCGATTCCCATGATCGAATGGGCCTTCTGCTTTTGGCCTGTCGCGATCCGATCGGAGCCGTCAGCGTGATTCCATTCAAAGGGGAAAGCAATGGATAATAAGAATTGCCTTTATTGCTCCAAGACTCTAGGCGAATCCCCTTCAATCACAGACTGGCACGTCGCTTGCCCCAAACGGTTTTTTGGCACCCCAGCCTTTCCGAAAATTGATCTGTCCGCCGATGTTTTGGAAAGTTTGGCCAAAGAATCGCTTTCCCAAGGTCTCTCCGTCCCTGGCGTCCAAAAGAAGTTATCCTTGGGCTTGCTGAAGGATTCCGGCGGAGTTTCTCGTCTTGTTTTGGTCGATTTTCCGACGGGGTATATTTTGAAACCGGAAACGCCTGATTTTCCTTTTTTGCCCGAAGCCGAGCAACTGGTCATGGCAATGGCGGATCTCACCGGCATCGCCACCTGCCCCCATGGCCTCATTTTCCTGAAAGACGGGACTTTGGCCTATCTCACCAAACGCCTCGATCGCGTCATCGGGAAAAAAGAAGTGCGCCGGATTCCGATGGAGGACTTTTGTCAACTTTCCGGCGCCTTGACGGAAAACAAGTACCACAGCTCTTACGAAAAATGCGCCCAAGTCATCGATCGCTATTCTGCGCAACCGGGACTCGACAAAGCAGAGTTCTTTTTCCGCTTGGTTTTTTGTTTCGTCACCGCCAATTCCGACATGCACCTTAAAAATTTCTCATTGATTGAACGTGAGGACGGAAAATATATTCTTTCCCCAGCCTATGATCTTCTTCCCGTTAATGTGGTCATGCCTGCCGGCCAAGAAGAAGTCGGGTTGGCTTTGAATGGGAAAAAATCGCGCTTGGGAAAGAAGGATTTCCTTCTTTTTGCCAAGGGTATTGGAGTTAACGAGAAAGCCTCGAATAATCTCTTGAATCAGATTGTTTCTTTGCGCGGCGAATGCTTCCAATGCATTGAGAACTCTTTGCTCAGCGAGGAACTTAAAAAAGGGTTTTGCAAACTCTTGAGCGAAAGGGTGCAAAGCCTTCTTTGAATTAAATTCCTTTTCTAGATTCTTCGGTCACCGGAAAATCCAAATTAAACAACCCCCCTCTTGTTTTCAAAGGCGACCCTTTGGCCAAAAAGGTTTTTTAGTCCTTAGGAATAATTGGCATTTTAGAGGCCTTGATGAGCCTTCTTTTCGGCGTTTGGATTGTAAAATACCCCTAAATAAGGTACAATTCAACTATGAAATTGAATTGGCGCAAATGCACGCCCCCAGCTTTTGACAACATTCCGGACAAAGCCGGCGTCTATATTGTTTCGACGATCCAGAAGAGCGATAACCGTTATGAGGCGAAGTTCATCGGCAAGACCCTGAATCTTAAAACCGCGGCCATTCAGCTTTGGTCCGAAGCGGAAGCCAATAAAGGCCTAAAGACCCATATTTCCAAAGGTTATCGGATGAAATTATCCTATGCCGAGGTGGACAAAGCCCCGGATCGGGAAGGCATCGAATCCTTCTTGATCAATACCCTGAAGCCCGCCTTCAACGGCAAGAAGATGCCAATCAAGACTCCGATCCTCGTGAACCTCCCCAATGTGCGAGGCCGCAAAGTCGTCGCAAAGCCGGCCGCCAAACCTTTGGTTAAACCTGTCGAGAATCCAGTCGCCAAGCCCACCGTCAAGCCCGTCGAAGCTCCCATCGCCAAGCCTGTGGCCAAGCCGGTTGCAAAACCGGCCGCCAAGTCCGTTGCCAAAGCCAAATAAAAAACAACCAGCGGCAGTCTTAAAGAGGCCCGCTGGTTTTTTTTAGCCGTCGAACGCCAAGGATCGCGCCACCATTCCGACCGAGCAGCCACAACCTCCGCCGCCACTGAAAGCGAAAGAGAGGAAACGGCAGGTCGTCCCGACCCCTTTATTGGCGAGAATCGCCTCCAAATCGCTTCCGGGATAGACCAGATCGGAAGAATAGGTCGGAATCGGCGCCTCTCCGCCGATTTCAAGATTATCGACATATTTGCTTCCGTCTCCGCCGACTTCGATCTCGCCTTCTTCGGCAGACTTCCAAACGGAGATGTTTTGGACGAGGCTCCCATCGACCCGGCCGTCTTTGAAGGCCTTGGCATAGGTGGTTTTTTCGGTGAAGTCGATAGAGATCCCCATCCCATAGCCGATGGAATCGGATGTTACGTCATGTCTTTGTAAGCCCCGTTGTTATAGGTTACGACTTCGCAAGAAGGGAATTCCTCATAATCGAAATAGATCGTCGAATCGGTCTTTCCGGTTTGGTCATAGGCCAAGGCCTGACAGGAAGCGGTGGCGCCCACCGTGGCGACGGAGGGATCGGGCGGACCTGTATTCTCATGCTCAAGGGTCTGGCGACTGGAAACGGGATCGTTTATCTGCCGATCTCGATGGTTTCCCTGCCGTGATTTCCATGTCGAGAGGATTGGAATTAATCTGTCGTTCGTTTCGGGATTTTTTAAAAAAACAAGTTAATAACTGACTTTTTTCATTAAAAAAGGAGGTGACTGCAAAAACAGTTTGCCTGCAACTCCAAGAGTATTTCGATTAATCTGTTACTTGTTTCCACCTGAATGCTACAGGCCCGTCCTTTCCGTTGAATAGCGACAATCGTTTATAAGAGGAATCAATCCGTTCCATAACGAAACAATCATAAAAAGCCGCCGCGGGAGCCATAACGATTGGCCAGGCTTGGTTGAACCAGCAATACGCCGACAAGTTCAAAAGGAGGCTTGCAGAGAAAGGAGCCGCGTACCTTGCCCAGGGAAACAAAAGCAAAACGAGGAATTGAAAAATTCCCGATGCCTTTAGGACAAAGACGTTTGCGTTCTACAAGAGCAAATACCGAGGTTTGATGTGTCATCGAGTCGCCACAGGGATAACGAAATAATGAAAGCGTCATGGAAAACGGTCTTGAAGGAAAAACGAACTAGCGGTTGACGATATGGCAGTAACACTGATCTTTTCTAGAAAAGTTGTGCCAAAATTCGCAAATATTTGGCAAAATCATATGCAGCCAAAATGACAAAAGGCTGCAATGTCGAAAAAAATCCGGAATTATCTTGCGGCAAGATATCTTACCAATTCTCCAACGGCATTCTCGTCCTTCCTCTTGCTTTTTTTGAGGGATTGAACTCATCACCTCACAGACCTATTCGTCTCCCATCGGCCATTTTTGATTCGAAAACTTCATTTTTCATTTTTCTCGAGCGCCCCTCGCGAGCCTTTTGGAAGGTTTTCCTTTATAATCTAGATGAATCCCTTATGTCAGACACCAAAGCCCTCCTAGAGGCCTTAGACAAGTTTTTGAAGGAACATCCGGACATTCAGACGGAGGAGGATTTGGAAGACGCTTTGCAGCAGGGGATGTCCGAGACCTCCGAACCCAGCAAAAAACCGAAATCGCCCTTTGATAAATCGGAACGGTTCTTTGCTTTGGCGATGGGGGAGCTCGATGACCAGAAGCGACTGGCCCTCCTCGACCGGTCCCTGAAGGCCAATCCCCATAACCACGACGCGAAGAAAGAATACTTCATTGAGACCTCGGCCTCGGAAGAGGACTATCTCGCCAAACTCGAGGCCTACGAGAAGGAAGAGCTGGATCGCTACAAGAAAAACGGCTTCGCGGCTTCCCACATCGGGAATTTCTATGACCTCAAAGAAACGGCCTCCTTCATCCGGCTTCTGGATGCCGTCGCTTATGACCATTACCGCAAAGGCGATTATCGGATTGCCTCCATCTATGCCGAGGAAGAACGTCTCCTTGATAGTGAGGACCATTGCCAGGCCTTCCGCTATTTGGGCAAATGCTATCTGGCCTTGGATGAGCCCAAGAAGTTCATCGCCTTTAGTGATGCCGAGATCGACAAAAGCGTCTTCCATGATGCCGACTCCGCTTTGTTCTTCATCAAATATGGGGACTTCGCAAGAGCCTATGAGATTTTAAGAAAAGAAACCCTCGCTTCGAATCCGTGGGTGGCCGATTTCCTGTCCTTCGGCAACAGCGAGGAGATCAAATCTGCGCCTTCCGAAGACACCAGCAATGACTATCAACCCGGTTCGATCGATGAGGCTTATGCCTATTGTGAGGAGCTGCCGCTGGATGACATCATCTCGGACGATACCTTCTCGGCGTTCCTCATTTATGCGAGCCAGCGCTACCTCAAGGATCTTTCCCCGACCCCAGAAGAGGTGACGATTCTCGCGGGACTGGCCGAGATGGTTAAGATTTCAGGCGTCATCGATATTTCTTTAGCGGAAATCAAAGCCTTCTTTTTAAAGAAAGACCACGGAAGCGAAGACAAATACGCTGAGTCTTCCATGCATGGGATTTTAGAAGGCCAAAGCGAGCGGTCTCTCGTTGCCGCGATCCATTCCTTGGTCGAAGAAGGCTATGTGATCAAGAGCAAAGAAAAAAAGTATGCCTTATCGCACGAAGGCAAGAACATCGTCTATGCTCTCAAGTTTTTCAATGCGAAACCTAGTCGAAGTGTAAAAGCCTAGTTTTTACTTTAAAAATACAATTTAGTTTACTTATTTGCTTTATTAATCAATAAAAGAGTTTACAAAATTGTGCTAATTTTTTACGGGCGCTATCCGTCTATCACATTTTTTCATTGTGTCGGAAATTGCCATTACGACAGCCATTTCTTAGATGTTTTTTTCTCTTTAGAAAAGCCTTAAAACGCACCCAGTTCAAGCAGTTAGGAGAGTATTGATTTCCCACCGATATGGGCGACCATTCTCCTTTGAATCATCGAGACTAGGAAATTTACTTTTGTATATGTTAAGAAATTTTTTTGCCGTTTATTCCTAGGTTTTCTGAGTTATGTGTCTTGCCTCGATGAACCCACCGTGGAGGAAGGACCCATCTAAAGTGCCTCCCATAAACATTGGATCATCGCTTCGAGACGACATGGTCTTTGCCGTCCACCTCGGGAAATCGGTTCACTCAGTCGCTTCCTTCCGGCCGAAATCAAGATCTTTCTATTCACCAAGACAAAGATTTCTTCGATTCAAACCTTCCCGCCGAGCAAAGAAGTTTCCTGGAGGTTGGCGAAGCATTTATTGAGTTTGATTCTCTACATTCAGGCGGTCTTGAATGAGATGTCGAAGCACTTGGAAATGGTCAGGATAATCGAATCTCGAAGGATCTTGAAAACTGGGACTTTGAACCTGTTGATTGGTAGTTTCGTGGAAAAAAATGATTCCGTTTTCGACGAAAAGTTCCTCCTGAAGTCCAAGCAGACCTGTTTCCCTCCCATTGTCTTTCTCGCACCCCATGACGCGAAACGAGCCAAGCCTTGGGCGCGCGCCTCGTGATTCTCAAAAGCTCCTCTCAAATAGGATATAGCGGTTGTCTTCGAAAGGAGTGTAACCGGAACTGCAAATATTCGGAAACCTTGACCCTAGGTTGTTTATCAATAAATTTTTTGCTAATGAACACCCATCAGCTTAGAATCGGGGATGTTTTTGTAAAATCCTTCATTTTTTAAGCAATTATCGAAAATTTCTTTTCTAATATTATTATCGACAAGTGAGGAAAATTTTCTTGCAAAGATGCATCCTGAAGCAAAAATTTGTTTTTCATTTTCCTTTGTTAAAATCAAAGGATGTCCGTGTTGCTTTTCGGACCACAAAATAAATCTTGCAGATGAAATATTCCCATTTTTGTCTTCGTATAAATTGTTTATGAACGGCGAAGAACAAAGGAATGTTTGTATATATGACTCATCTGGAATAAAAGAATATCTATAAGCCTCAATTATTTCTTCTTTTTTTGAACTCAAAAACTGAGCAAAGTCATCATCAATTGACCAAAAAGCCCCTCCTTTTTTTACACAACCATCTGGAAAGTACTTTTTTATTCGATCTATCCTAAACATCTTTTGTGAATAAATATACGGGAGACGAAGGACTTCATACAAATACTTCCATAGGCCCCCCTTGGCCCACCAACTAGACAATAATTGCTTGTATGCATACCTGGAATATATGTAATCTGAAATTGGCATGAAATCTACGAATTCTTTGCCTTTATTTTTTTCAAAAAAGATATGTAAATCAGAATTTGATACAATTGGCAAACACTGTCCGGACAAAATGTGGTAGAAAGCATAATGTTTTGGACACGCCATAGAAAAAAAACACATATGGACTCCGGTGACGATAATAGGGCTTCCAGAGTAAAATCCAAGGCGTGGCATAAGATAAAATCCTGCTTTTTTACATACTGAAAATATTTCCTTTTCGGGGAAATCAATTGACTTTTTGTTTACGTGAAGATATATATCATTATCAGGAAAATCTAGTAAGTGTAATAGATCAATTAGATCGTTCCAATCTTTGTGTGCTAATATCAAAAAAGCATGTTTTTCCATTTTTTTATTTTACCACTCGGTGCAAAACATCTGTAATAATCAAAATTTAAAGGATTATGTTTTACGAATGTAGGTAACACGACAAAAAGGAACTCTCAGACTTTGATTGTTCAAATGAAAGGATACGGTTTCCATGGCTATTATAACAACGAACCGCGAGTATTTCAGAAAACTCAAGTCGGAGACGATGGAGAAATTATCCGAGATAGACCCATAACTCGTCAAAGAAAGGTCGAGGCCATCGATGAATCCCTTTTTCGAGAGGAGGCCGGGTTTGCTTAGGCCTGTGAGAATCGGTATACGAAGGATCCTGACACTTTCTGGCCGCGTCAAGTTCAAAAGAAGGTACCGTCTCGACGAGATAGGGGGCCTACACCTATCTTCTGGACGTTGCCGCGGGCCTTCCGAAAGATTGAAGCTGTCCAATGTCTTCAGGCTCAGATTGACCACAATGGTCTCGGACATAACGTATTCGAAGGCCTCGAGATGGTCGCCGTTCTGAAAGTCCGGCGAGGTCTCAAAGTTGACCATCTAACGGTCGCTTAGAGACGTATGCATTACCACCAAGGATGGCCCCGCGGGGGAGGAGTTCGGCTGGGTGCATATGATGGTCGAGTTTCTCAACATCGCCCCATCGGACGTTCGAGTCTCTCACTACCGGGTTTTGAAGACGAGAAAGTTGTTCTACTCTTCCCGGGAAAGCCAAGCCAGATTAGAAGGGTTTTATATTTTTGAAAACTCCACCAATAAGTAATATTAAAATTTGGATATTGACAAATGTTATCGTCCTTTAGCAAATCCAAATAAAACAAAAAAACTGTAAAAGAAAAGCTTTATATCGAACCAAAAAGACATATGTTTTACGTAATATGAATCGTCGCTAGCCTTTTTCATTATATCGTGATTTCGATGAAGATGAATTTGTGCATATCCGCTTAAACCAGGTTTTACTTCATAAGCATTTGGAATAAAAGAATCCCTAGCACATACTAAGTCAGCCTCATAATCAACCGTCTGACTAGGTCTTGGTCCAATAAAAGACATCGAACCCAACCAAATATTAAATAATTGAGGTATCTCATCAATAGATGTTTTTCTCATGAATTCTCCCCAGCCAGTAGTCAATGAACGTTGTCGCTCTTCGGTCATTTTTTCTGGTGGTATTTGAGGAGCATCTGGGCGCATTGAGCGAAATTTATAAAGGGTAAATGTTTTCTTTTTTTTGCCTAAGCGAGTTTGTTTAAAAAGTGTTGGGCCTTTTGTTACGCACTTTGTTATGATTGCCGCCGCTATAAACAAAGGGGAAAGAACAATAATTCCGACGGAAGATCCGACAAAATCAATTAATCTTTTGACCGGAAGATAGATTTTTTGGTGATTTTCCAGCATTAATTGTTGCCATTTCTTCCAATGGTGAGATTATAAACAATTATATTGAATTTGTTTATAAAGTTTTTGATGTGCTGTTATTTATATAAATGTGGGATAATCTCTCCAAGAGGGAAATTATGAGCGATTTTTATAATGGAAAAGTCTTTCTGATTACAGGCGGAACTGGGTCTTTCGGCCATGCTATCGTTGAGCGTTTTCTTGGAATCGGAATCAAAGAAATTCGCATTGTTTCGCGAGATGAAGTTAAACAAGATGAGATGAGAAAATTCTATCACAATAACAAACTTAAATTTTATATTGGTGACGTAAAAGATTACAAGAGTATCGAAACGGCCTTCGAAAGTGTTGATTATGTTTTTCACGCCGCTGCACTTAAACAAGTACCTTCTTGCGAATTTTTTCCTTTGGAAGCCATGAAAACTAATGTTATTGGTTCTGATAATGTTATTACTGCCTGTGTTTTACATCACGTTAAGAAGGCTATTTTTCTTTCTACTGACAAAGCGGCTTACCCCATTAATGCTATGGGCATGACCAAAGCGCTCATGGAAAAGGTTGTTATTGCTAGAAGTCGACAATTATCTGCTAATGATACGATTCTTTGCCTAACGAGATACGGGAATGTCATGGCAAGTCGCGGATCGGTCATTCCGCTCTTTTATGAGCAGGCTAGTGGAGGAAAAGTTCTGACAATCACCAATCCAAGAATGACACGTTTTATTATGAGTTTAGATGAGGCAATCGATTTAGTCTTATTTGCATATGAAAATGGTCACCAAGGCGATCTTTTCGTCCAAAAAGCTCCTTCTGTTAAGATAGATATCTTGGCCAAAGCAGTTCTAAAACTTACTAGAAGTAAATCAAAAATAGAATTTATCGGAACAAGACACGGAGAAAAGCTTTTTGAGACACTAATTACTTCCGAGGAAATGGCGAGAGCCTTTGATGAAGGTAATTTTTATCGGATTGCAGCTGATGATCGTAATTTAAACTATGAGAATTATGTCGAAAAAGGCAATAAGAGGCTTAATCAAGAAAAATCTTATACTTCACATTCTGCAAAAAGGCTTAACCTTATGGAAACCCAGAAAGTTCTTTCAAAACTACAATTGTTTGCAAAAAAATAAAATGAAGATTCTTATCACTGGCTCAAACGGATTCATCGGCAAGAACCTTTGCTTAAGTCTTAAGAACAAAGGCCACAAGGTCTTTGCTTACGATCTTGATTCGCCTGCCGGTTCGTTAGAGCAATACATTTCTTCTTGCGATTTCATCGTTCATTTGGCGGGAGTCAATCGGCCTGCTGATTCAAAGGAATATGTCAACGGAAACGTTGATTTCACCAAGAAACTTTTAGATAATGTCAAAGCCGCGAAATCCAAGGTCCCGATCCTTTTTGCTTCCTCGGTTCAAGCCACTTTGAATAACCCTTATGGTCAAAGCAAAAAGGCCGCCGAAGAATTGCTTTTGAAGTTTGCCAAAGAAAATAACCAAAAGGTTTATATCTATCGTCTTGCCAATGTCTTTGGGCGCTGGTGCCAACCCAATTACAACAGCGTGATCGCCACTTTCTGCTATAACCTCGCCAATGGGCTCCCTATTTCGGTGGATGTCGCCTCAAAGAGAATCAATTTCGTCTATATCGATGATGTCTGCGATGAATTCCTCAAGGTCATCAACAAAGCCCCGACCGATGGCAAACCCATTCGGGGAGTCCATCCTCTCTATCAAAGGACCCCGGCCCAAATCGCAGGCATTATCCGTTCTTTTAAGGGCTCCCGCGAATCGTTGATGGTTCCTTTTCACGATGAATTCGGCAAGAAGCTATATTCGACGTTTCTTACGTACCTGAATCCCCAAGATTTCGCCTATCCTCTGTTGCCTCACGTTGATGATCGAGGAACCTTTGCGGAGATGCTTAAAACATTAGATAATGGCCAAATTTCTCTAAACCTCGTCCGTTCTGGAATCACCAAAGGGAATCACTACCATCTCAGCAAAACCGAAAAGTATTTCGTCGTTAGCGGAATTTGTGAGATTAAGTTTCGAAAAATCGACGGCGTTAAAATCATTTCCTACGCTTGCTCTGGAACGGATTTGCGAGCGGTGGACATCCCGCCGGGATATACGCATTGCATCACCAACACTGGAAAAGAAGACGCCTTGGTGATCATGTGGGCCAGTGATCTTTTCGATAAAGTAGCCCCCGATACTTATCCTCTCTTGGTGGAGGACAAAAAATGAAGAAACTCAAGGTAATGACGATTCTTGGGACGAGACCCGAGATCATTCGGCTTTCCGAAGTCATCAAGCGGTTTGACCGAGAGTTCGATCACGTTCTCGTTCATACCGGCCAAAACTACGATTACGAGTTGAGCGGGATCTTCTTTAAGGAACTCGGAGTCCGGAAGCCGGATTATTTATTGAACTGCGTGGGAGCCAATCTTGGGGAAACCATGGGACTGGTCATTTCCAAGTCCTATGATGTGATCCAAAAAGAAAAGCCGGACGCTGTGCTAATCCTGGGAGATACGAACAGCTCTCTGGCGGCGATATCTGCGAAGCGACTGAAGACGCCTATTTTCCATATGGAAGCCGGAAACCGGTGCTGGGATTGGAACGTCCCGGAGATGACCAATCGCGTCATGATTGACCATATCGCGGACATGAATATGCCTTATTCGCATTTTGCTTATGATAACCTGATTCGCGAAGGCCTCCCCAAAGCCAGAACCATCATCACGGGATCCCCGATGTTGGAAGTCATCAATGCTCATCGATCCGAGATTGATTCCTGTGATATCCTTGCAGAAATTGGTTTGACCAAAGGAAAATACATCATCATGTCCGCTCATCGCGAGGAGAATGTCGACATACCAGGAAAGTTCTATCATCTTTTCTCGTCTCTGAACAAAATTGCCGATTATTACAAGATGCCGGTTATTTTCTCGGTTCATCCTCGGACAAGAAAAAGATTGGGTGAATTAGGTTTTAATTTATCCTCATATATACAAGAGGATAAACCACTTGGGTTTTTTGAATATTGTAAGTTGGAGAAAGACTCCTTTGCCGTTTTGTCGGATTCTGGCACTTTGACTGAAGAATCTTCCATTTTCGATTTCCCTGGTGTGTTAATTAGAACTTCAACTGAGCGGCAAGAAGGAGTAGAGAACGGATCGATCGCTATTGGTGGAGTTGACTATCAGCCAATCATGCTAGCGATTGAAAGGGCGAGAGTAATTCATAAACTTGGAAATAATCTTCGAATTGTTCCTGATTATAATGAAAAAAACGTCGCAGAAAAGATCGGGGAGATAATATCAAAACATCTTGTTTATTGACGTTGAAACTTGCGTAGAATAATTTTTTCTTCTTTTTTCAAATCCAAATAAAACAATATCAAAAAATTATTATTTGATACAAAATTAAATAGAAATGTATTTGGCATAAAATATTATTTCTAGTTCGGATGTCAATAACTGAGCCTTTTTGCAACGTTAATTGGGAATATTCGGTTTGTTAGGTTTACCGAATGAACGTATGTAAGATTATATTTTTTGATTATTTAAAAATTTGACTTTTTATCTAGTTGACTTGGTTTTGGACCGATAAAAGATATTCTTCTAAAAAGTTGTAAAAAGTAGAGCATTTCGTCAATCAAAATTTTCCTCATAAATTGCCACCTTTTGTGAACCGGGATTTTCTCGTTAACTAAAACATTACCTACTTTTTATTTTGAAACGCCCATTTCATCAATCCAAAATTAAAAATCCGAAAGCCATTTTTGTCCTTCAAAAAATTTTTAAAACTAGTTCCTTTTGTTTGGATTTTACAATTATTAAATAAATGCTCAGAAAATGATAAGCACGGTCAATTTCATTCAAGATATATAATATATTTCGTTTTATAGTAAAGAAATTTTAGTTTTTTTGATTTCATAATTTCGCCTTGGGTATATTACTATTAATATTTTTCACATATAATTATAAAAATGGAAAATAAATTTTGTTTTTTGATAATTTTTTCAAGGTTTTAAAAATGAAGAAGGGCTTTTTTGTGGGTCTTTCAATCACTTCTGACTTTCTATTAGTTTTCATTGTTGACGTTTTTTTTATTTTTGAGTTTTTTTTGATCACGATTTTATTTGGAAGCCTAATTTTAGATCTAGTAACATCGTTAGTTTGTTTTTCGAATGTTCTCTGTTTGATCTTTTTAATTTTCGGAATTTCTAAGTTTTTGATTAACGATTTCGGAATGATTGGAGCTATTAGTCTAATTTTAACGGTTTTCTCTGTTTCGGACTTCGTTTGGGGTACTGTCCGTTTCTTGTCAAGAGATTTGACTCTTGGATCTTGGCGTTTATTGAATTTTCCTGTGATTTTTTCTCTGGTTTTCTTTTTCTATGATTTCAAAACATTTAAAAAAATTCTTTCATATTTTCTTGCTTTTCGAAGGAAGATTATGATTCTTTCAATAAGGTTTTCCGACATTGGCATCGGTTTGCCTTTCGGAATTGCGATTGATGATATTTCGCTTTTCTTGTTTTTAAAATTTCGCCAGATGAAACACCTAGGATCTTAAACCAAATTTTTTGCTAACAAATCAGGAATGGATTATTAAAGTAATGATAATAAATGAATACAACAATGAAATTGTTAGCATTATTATGCCGACTTTTAATTGCGAAAAAACGATTCAAAGAGCCATTGAATCCGTTTATGCTCAATCTTATCGCAATTGGGAACTAGTCATCGTCGATGATTGCTCGTTCGATTCAACAATCGAAAAGATTGAAGCGCTTCTCACAAATCATTCTAACGTTTTCCTGATTAAGAACGGAATAAATGGTGGCAGTTCTTTTGCAAGAAACAAAGGTCTTAAAAACGCTAGAGGTCGTTATATCGTTTTTTTGGATGGAGATGATACCTTATTTGATGATTTCTTAGAAAAGCAGCTGAATTTTCTCAAAAAAAAGCAAGCTGTCATTGTTACGGCGTCTTATTATCGGATCGCCGCAAATTCGAATACAATCTATATGGTTCCGAAAGAAATTACATATAGAAACCTTTTAAGAGGAAACCCCATTTCTTGTCTTACAACATTGTATGATCGGAAAATAATCGGTAATAAATTTTTTGCTGAAAATCTACGTTATTGCGAAGACTATGTCTTTTGGTTGGATATCTTAAGAGAAGGAATTGTTGCGTATGGAAATCAAGAGACCCTAGCAAATTATTTTATTAACCCGAACTCCAAATCTCGAAACAAATTTCGCTTGATTAAATATATGTGGATTGTTTACCATAAAACTCAGCATAAGAATATTATTGAATCATTTTATTACCTTATAAGATGGGCTTTTTATGGTTTAAAGAAATACCAAGGAGTGCGCTGAAAATTTATTTTAGCAAATTAATTTATTCTTTTTTACAAGGTCAGATTAGTTTAAAACGTTTTTTTTCAAAAAATCGAGAAAAGCATCGTAGGAATATTGTTTAGCGAAAATAGTCGCCGGGTTTCTTTTTTGGAATAATTCTTTTTGATTATTGTAAATATCCGATAAGGCCCTATCGATCGTTTCGACTTTTGTATCGTCCAAAAAATAAGCAAAAGAAGGCTTTAACATATCTTCATAACTGTTAAACTTCGTTGAAAGAGTCGGAACGCCTGCGATCAAATTATCTACAACTGATCCCGGAACGCATTCATGATAAAAATGTGTGGGGAAAATATTTAAATCGTATTTAGAAAGCCGGTAATATGTGTTGACCCCGGTAATAGTAAAAGACGTTCCATAATAAATAATATCGGGGTAATTTTTGCAAATCCCTTTTATTTTTCTTATGGTTTCAGTGCTCGCTTCTCCTCCAGCGATAGATAAAGTGAATCTTTTTTCAATTTTATTAAGCCTGATTACGGAATCGATGGCATCAAATACTCCTTTATCTTCGGTAACCCGCGCCCAAAAAATCAGATTTAGGATCTTTTTTTGGCAAAAAATAGAAGGCTGCGGAATCTGGTAATATTTTTTTATACAAGGGTAAGGCAAAACTCTTTTGCATCCTACCGCGAGAAAATCAGAAGCCACCTCAGGCGTTTCACATATAAGAGTACCGACTTTTGAAAGAACTTGCGGATTGATTTTTTCACCAAAATTATAAAGGCCCCTTCCAAATGAATAAAAAATGGTTTTTTTCATATTAAAATGAATATCTTGAAGAATTGATAAAATCAATGAACCTCCTGACGGGGCTTTAGAAATAAAAACATAATTTGGTCGCCAAAAACAAACAAGAGCGACAAAACGGAGCATCGAAAAAGGTTGAAGGGATTTAATTGATAGATTAACAGTTTTTATTTTTCCCAAAGAGACAAGGCAATCTTTTACGCTTTTTGATTTATTTCTCTCTCCATCAAAATGCCGATGTTTAGTGGCAATAGATGCTATATATAATATTTTCATTAATTCTTGTTTCCTTATTGAATTTTCTACTGAATGTCAGTTTTTTCGATATTTTCTTTCTTTTGTGATTATATACCCCTTAAAATATATAAAAGGTCAAAGAAAATGGTTTTTTGTTTTTAAAAAACTTCATTTTATTTCAAAACCTTTTATTGAGTATAAAATTAGATTCATGTTAACTGACAAAACTGAAAAAAATTTCGATTTAAAGGATTCCATCAATTCGTTCTTCTTTAGGTTACGTTTGTGTTTTTCTGATTTTTTACAGATTTTTAGGAAAAGTTGGATTTTGATGAGTTTGTTAATGGCTTTTCTGGTTTTTTCTTTCTCTTTCTCTCCTCTTGCCTCTTTATTGATTTCAAACAACAACATTCCGGCCATTTCTCAAGAGATATATTCTTTAAATTATCCGACAGATTATTTGCCCATGGGTTTGGCTTTTCTTAAGACAAAAATAGGTGATTATTATTATCGTTACGATGATTTTTCCAATTCTGGCGTTTCTCAATTGCAAACCGACTACCCGTCAATAGAAACTTTTAAAACCTATTCGACAAATTCTTCTTCTGGAATAACTTATTTGAACCCTATTTCTAATGAAAACGAAAAAATTTCTCTTGTTTGCACTCAGATAAATGGTGGCGATGATTTTAACGAGAAAATTTTATATCCTGGAATTTCTCTTATTAACGGTACACCGTCTTTTTATCCTGGCGTGAACGAGATATATGTTAGTAGATCATTTGCCGATGAGTGGATCTCAGATTTAAATTTGCCGGCTGGTGATTATTCTGATATTTTGAGTGAGACTTTGATTATTTCTATTACAAAGACCTTCAACACAACTAACAATTTAACGTTTTTTGTTTCTGGAGTTTTTGATGAAACCGATCCTCTTTTTTCAAAAGTTAACAAAGTATATGGTCAATTTTTCCTTATTCGATCAGAAATCAGTCTTGTTGCCTCCCCTACGGTTTTGTTTGAAGTACCTGGGGACAGCCAAACATTAAATGATTATCTTTCGACATTTAATATTGTTTTCCCTCCTTCTGGATTTAGGCAGGAATGTCATATTTCCTTTTTGGAATATAAAAATTCTAAGTATGTTAGTTCCGACGGTCTAAATTACTTCATGGATGGCCTTTATTCGTCTGATTCTTATGTTTATCTTTTGACGTTTTTGCTTTTGGGGTGTTGCTTAGAAATCGCCTTTATTTCGATCTATGTTTTGTTTCTATATAAGCTTTGCAAAAAATCTTTGGTGGTATCAAATCGGATTTATTCTTCTCATTTATTTGCGATTTTCATCTTATCGTTTTTTGTCAGTGTCGTCTTTTTCACTATTTTAAAAACCATTCCAGCAATAGGAAGTTATTCGGTTCCTATCTTCACTTTGACAAACTCGATTGCTTATGTATGCGTTTTTTGTCTTGATATTCTTGTGACCTTTATCGTGATAAAAGTCACCAAAGCAAAAACATCAAATTGAAAGCGAACCCTTTGATGCCATCCAGTAGGTTTTTCTTGACCCTCTTTGAAAAAAAATGCGGTTATTTTCTCGGTTCAAAATGTAAGTCAAGAGCAAGATAGAATCCATTTCAATCGAACCCGTGAGTGTAAGGCCGAATCCGAAAACTAGAAAAATAATTAAAGGTCCAAGACTTTCGAAATTTTCTAGAAAGGGAATGTTTTTATTTCGGTGAATATCCATTGCAACGAAAGAATAAACTATAAAAAACATCGTTCCCAAAAGCCCGAAATCCCAAACAAGATTAATTACGAAATTATGACAAACCGGGGCATTCTGCGGTTTGTTGTAATATGACGAACGGACCCCTTGGCCAAACAACAATAAAAGCGGGTTTGAGAACAGATAATTATTGTAATAAACCCAAATTGAATATCTCCCTGTTGTGATGACGTCCATTAAGCTTTCATTATCACTGGTAATAGCAATAAACCGGGAGAAAATCAAGGCAATCCCGCTTGTACCATAGAAGAGAATCATTAAAGCGAACAATGATGTAATCACTGCAACAATAAGTAACGTTTTTTCGAATTTTTTTATTGCCACCCTTATGGCAATGAAAATTAAAAGTAAAGCGAAGCAAATCAAAAATGATTTGGATTCTCCAAGTAAGGTTAATAGGAAAATTCCAAGGGTAATAAAATATAATGTTTTTTTGTTCGAAAATCTTTTTGGGAAAAGTAAAAAGAATGACATCGGAATAATCATTATTAAGGACATCTCGTTTTGATCTACGCAAAGACCGCTGAATCGCGTTTTAAAAAGTGTCCAACCTTTAGTGGGGTCGTCTTCAATGAATACTAAATAGTTTGATCTTGTAAAGGGAATAAATGCTAAAACTAGGCCGATTAATAATGACGCTAAGCATCCATATAAATAGAAAGAAATAGTCGATTCAAAACTTTTGTCTGTTTCATAATCGAGTGAAACAATGACAGGCAAAAGAAGGTAAACATAAAAAGAAATAGCTGTAAAAATAGAAAGAGTAGCGCGGTAATAAATAGTTACAACGATCGTAATAAGAAAAAATGGAACAAAAGCTGCAATAGAAAGCAAAGAATACAATGGAAAGCGCTTTTTTGAATATATCATTTTGAATAAAACGATTAATAAATAGACCCCAACCAAAACAGTATATAAAGAAGAAATACTCAAACTAAATGTTAAAAACAAACCGTCCAAAGGCAAAAAGAACAAAAGAATCAACAAATTCCGCTTTCCAGAGGAAACCATCATATAAATCGAGAGTAAAAAGAAAATGGCGATTGAAGTGTAAGGTTTTAATAAAACAACGGAAAAAACGCCTATCGCAGTGCAAAAGATAAGCAAAAATATAAAAAATCCTTTTGAATCGAAGATTTTTCTTAGAACAAACAGTTTTTTTAGCCCCTTTGAATCGCAATTCATTTTTTGCCTTTTTCAATAACAAGAATACATTTTTATGATTCTTTTTTAAATAAGGTTATTTCCATTAAGAAATTATTTTATATATCAATAAACCCTTATTTGATAAGTTTATGTTAAAATTTTTTTAATAAAAAATGGAAACAAACATTTTAGAGATAATTAACAGTCTTGGTATCGTCGGCGGCGCTGAAACATTTTCAGTTTCCTTAAGTTTAGAACTGGCTAAGAATTCCAATTTTATTGCTGTCATACTCTACAAAAAAAACAATAAAACTTTATTGAAACGGTTATCTGATTTCTTAGGCTATAAAATTTTCGTTTTGAATAAAAAGCACCATTTTGATATAAAAGTCGTCTGGGAAGTTAGGCAAATTATCATACGTAACAAAATAACTGTCATCCATACAGAAAACAATGCCCTGCTCACTGCCTATTTTTCGACTCGTTTCTTAAAGAAAAAGCCAAAAATATTCCACACTATTCATAATCCAGCTGGTTTTGAAAATGAGGGTTTTATCTCAAGATTCTTTTATCGGCATATTTTTAAACGCAAAATTGCCATTCCCATAGGAATATCTCCGATTATTTCAGAGGGAGTTAAAGATTTTTATGGTATTTCTTATTGCCCGTGCATAAATAATGGCGTTGATATTGAGAGATTTTTTTTGGGACCGAAATTAGCTAATAGGTCCATTGATTGCATCACAATAGCTCGAATGGTCCCGCAAAAAAATTACCCTTTTGTTCTTTCGGTTTTTGAAGAATGCCACAAAATCGATCCAAAAATGGTTTTTCATATCTTTGGGGACGGACCTTTGAAGGACCAAATAACCTTAACAATCATTCAAAAAAACATGTCTTATGTCTTTCTTGATGGGCTAACTGATAGACCAGAAGAAAGACTTAGAGATAGCAAAGTATTTTTTCTCGGCTCATCCTATGAAGGAAATCCAATGTCAGTTCTTGAGGCCCTTTCCTGTGGCTGTATTCCGGTTTTGACTAACGTTGGAGGAATCCCTGACATAATTAAAAATGGGAAAAATGGCTTTTTATTCTCGCTTTCTTCGGCTAACTTAATCGCACGAAAAATTTTAGAAATATGCCATAATCCATTGAACTTCGAAGAAATGTCCACTTTTAATTCTTCTTTCGTTGTAAAGTATTCTTTTTATTCGACGGCAACGAAGTATTTTGATTTATTCGATAAATAGGAAAACTTCTATTTTTTTCATCGAAAATTAATAAGAATAAATAACGTTCGTTATACAAATAAAAATGTCTAAATCAATCTTCTTTCTCGTTTTGTTCATCCTTGCTGCGAATTTGTTTTAGGATTTTTGAATGGCCATAAAATGGTGATTTCGTTTTTCCATTAATGATATAATTCATATATGAAACTCGTTATTTTAGCCGGTGGTTTTGGAACTCGCATCAGCGAAGAATCCCATTTAAAGCCCAAGCCAATGGTTGAGATTGGGGAGAAGCCCATTCTTTGGCACATCATGAAAATATATGCTTCTTTTGGAATCGATGATTTTGTTATTTGCGCCGGATATAAGCAGGAAATTATCAAAGAATATTTCGCTAATTACGGTCTACACAATAGCGATGTGACTTTTGATTTTTCTAGAGGTGGGGATATTACTATTCATTCGAATGTTTCCGAGCACTGGCGTGTTACAGTCGTCGATACCGGATTGGATACCATGACGGGGGGAAGGATAAAGAGGATCAAGTCTTTCATCGGTAACGAAACTTTTTGTTTAACTTATGGTGACGGCGTTTCCGACATCGACCTTAAAAAAGAAATTGAATTCCATAACAAAACTAAAACTATTGCCACATTAGCCGCTGTCCAACCCGAAGGACGTTTTGGAATCATTAATTTTGGCAAAGGGGACGCCGTCAAGGCCTTTCGTGAAAAGGATAGAGACGATTCGGGATGGATTAATGGTGGGTTCATGGTTTTGGAACCGGCTATTTTTGATTTAATTGACGGTGATTCCACGGTTTTTGAAAAAGAACCACTTGAAAGATGCGCGGCCGAAGGGCAGCTCAACGCTTTCAAACACAATGGCTTTTGGCAATGCATGGACACTATGAGAGATAAAGAAAAGCTTGAATCTTTGTGGGCTTCTGGCAAAGCTCCGTGGATGGTTTGGTAATGCTGGATTTTTATAAAGGGAAAACGGTATTAATCACCGGACATACCGGATTCAAGGGATCCTGGCTCTCAGAAATCCTGATTGAAAGCGGTGCCAATGTGATTGGCTATGCTTTGGAACCTCCAACCGAACCGAGTCTTTTTGGAATATGCGATATTGAACATTCCATGACAAGCGTTATTGGCGATATTCGGGATGGGGATAATATTAGGGCTGTTTTGAAACGCCATAAACCGGAGATCGTTTTTCATCTGGCAGCCCAGCCCATCGTTTTGACTAGTTATGAGAAACCAGTTTACACTTATAACGTTAATGTTATGGGGACCGTCAATGTTCTTGAAGCCATGCGGAAAACATCCTGCGTGAGATCATTCGTTAACATCACTACAGACAAAGTATATGAAAACGATAACTCCCTGAACCATCCTTTTGAAGAAAATGAAAAACTTGATGGCTTCGATCCTTATAGCAATTCCAAGAGCTGCAGCGAATTGGTTACTCATTGCTATAAAAAAAGTTTTTTCAAGGATGGGTCGACCGCGATTTCGACTGCTCGGGCCGGGAACGTCTTCGGCGGGGGCGACTTTTCGCCGAGTCGTATCATTCCCGATTGTATTAAAGCAGTAATAGATGGAAAAACGATCGAAGTTAGAAACAAGTTTTCGACAAGGCCTTACCAATTTGTTCTTGAACCTTTGTTTGTATATCTCTTGATCGCCAAAAAACAGTATGAGGATTCAAAATATTCGGGATACTATAATGTCGGTCCCGACAAAAATGACGCCATAAGAACTGGCGATCTGGTCGATTTGTTTTGCAAAAAATGGGGAGAGCAAGCCAAATGGGAAGACCATTCGACAAAAAACGCTCCGCACGAAGCCGATTCTCTCTCCCTTGATAACTCATTGGTCAAAAAAACTTTCGGGTGGAAACCCATCTATCACATCGACGAGGCCTTAGACAAGACCATCGAGTGGACTAAGGCTTTTTACGAAAAAGGGAATAAAGGGGCCTTGGAAATCATGAAAAAGCAGATTCGAGACTTCGACAAGGAGTTTTCAAAATGAAAGCCATTGTAACAGGGGCCGATGGTTTTGTCGGTTCTTATGTCACAAAGAATCTCTTGGCGCACGGATACGAGGTATTGGCCGTTGATTTGGGAGTTACTCCTAAAAGGCTCGATGTCTCGAATCCCCATCTGAAATACCTTCAACATAGCATCGAAGATGTCGCGTTTTTTTCCGAAGCCTGCAAACCCGGCGAATACGACTTCTTTTTTCATTTTGCCTGGAAGGGTTCAGCCGGATTAGAAAGATGCGACGAGAAGATTCAGTTGACCAACGCCCTTCAAGCCGCCCAATGCCTCCGCAAAGCCTCCGAAATCGGTTGTCGTCGCTTTATCTGCGCGGGCTCCATTATGGAATATGAGACCAACCAAGTAGTTTATGAACAGGGGAGTGAACCTGGGATGGCTTACATCTATGGCGCTGGGAAAACGATTGCCCACGAAATATGTAAACCCATAGCTAATAGTCTGGGAATTGATCTTGTTTGGTCTTATATCACCAACGCTTATGGAGTCGGCGAATCTTCTCCCCGTTTCTTGAATAGCACTATTCGGAAGATTATTCACGGGGAGCGGCTTGAATTTACTTCTGGAACCCAGAATTATGATTTCATTTACGTCACTGACGTCGCCAAGGCCTTTAGACTAATCGCCGAAAAGGGAATAAAAAACAAGTCCTACCTCATCGGCAGCGGCGAAGCCAAACCTTTGCGTTCGTTTATCGAAGACATCCTCAACGAACTCAAACCAGCCCAACCGGCCATTTTTGGGGAGATTCCTTACAACGGCGTTTTGACTCCTCTTGGAATCTATAGCATTACTGAAATCCAAAAAGATTGCGGATTCATTCCGGAAGTCCCCTTTAAAAAAGGTCTCCGCTTGACCTATGAATGGCTCAAAGAGATGAAATAATGACAAAATTCTCGTTTGAAAAGCTTTCTCTAGAAGGAGCCTATTTGATTACCCCTTTTTATGCGCCGGATGTGAGAGGCGGTTTCGTTAAAGATTATTCAGAAGAGGTCTTTGCCCAAAATGGGATCAGTTATGAACTAAAAGAAGTTTTCTACACGATTTCTCATAAAGGAGTCATAAGAGCCCTGCATTTTCAGAGAGTAAAACAGCAGCCAAAACTCGTGAGGTGTATCTCCGGCCACATTTTCGACGTCATCGTTGATCTTCGAATAGAATCTCCGACTTTCAAAAAATGGCTTGGTTTCGATTTGACTGGAGAAAATCTGAAAGAGATTCTCATTCCGGCTGGTTTTGCCCATGGATATTTGGTTCTTGAAGAATCAATCGTTTCCTATAAATGCGCGGAAAAATTTTATAGTGAATACGATTGCGGGATAATGTGGGACGATTTGGTTATTGGCGTTAATTGGCCGATCGGACAGCTTAATGGGACACCGATTATTCTTGCCGAAAAAGACAAGAACCTTTTGACTTTTGATGAATTTATTGAAATACCTTTTTGATCAAGGGGAAACAATTCATTGTTCTTTTAATCTCTATTTGGTTGGAAATCGACCTTGTTTTGTATGACAATGGTTACCAATAATGTCACCAAAAAACCTACTCGGGGAAAAGCATTTAGATTATGAAAAGATAGTTCCTATCATTTTATCTGCGTTCGCCGCTTTGTTTTCCATTATGACTTCCTTAGTCCTTGCAAGGCCTTTAGGGAGTGCTTCATATGGAATTATTCAATATTATCTTGGATTGATTAACACGATTTCCCTCATTGTGGCTTTTGGTATCAACTTTGTCCTGGTAAAATCATCTCAGTTTCAGCAAAATCCCAAAGCTTTTTTTACTCGGTACATTATTTTATTCGATATTGTATCCGCTGTTGTATTTCCAGTTTTTTTCGCTATTTCATATTTTCAACTTTCGGAACTTAAAGAAAACATTTTTTTAATTATTTTGATTTTTGGAAGCGGTTTTTGTACCGCATATGATGCTCTTCTCGGTGGCTATCTTTTAGGAATAGGTAAAGCCACTCTTTCTACTGCCTTGACATCTTTTATTCCTAAACTGGCACTTTTCGTTACTTTGCTTCTGTTTTATTACGTTTTTGGGAAGCAATTCTTAATGGACTACTATGTGATTGGTTATCTTGTCGTTTATTTTCTTTCTTGTGTTCCCTATTCTTTTGTGTTTTTTAGAAAAGCCAAATTTCGTTTTTCAAAAACTGAAATTGTTGCGATTTTATCGTTTTTCGTTTTGGTAGTTACACAAAGTTTGAATACTAATCTTTCGAAAGTTATTCAAGGTCAATATGATTCTTATCAATCGAGTCAAGGCAAGTCTTATACCGGGATATTAGGACTTTCGATGCAGATAATGACTTTGGCTACACTTTTTTCCGCGACCGTAACGACGTTGGCTCAACCCGTTTTTGCCTTTCATTCGGAGAGAAAAGACAATACTTCTTTGATAGATGAATATCGTACTGTATTGAGAGTGAATTCTTATATCACAATTCCGTTTTGCATTGCCTTGATGATTGAGGCAAAATCTCTTCTATCGATTTTTGGAAGCTCATATTCAGATTCGAAAAGCGTCATTTTTTTCCTTATCATTGCCGCTTCGTTTTTATTAAGTTCGGTTACGGGTCCAGACGGGACTTTACTGACTTTTTCCGGCCACGAAAAGATCCAGATAATTAACGGGTTAATCTATATCATTGTTTTTGTAGGTTTTTCTATATTTCTTGAGACATTTACTATATTTGGAATTGCAATTGCTTTTGCTATATCAACAATTGTGGTGGAAGGCATGAAACTAATTGAAATTGGAGTTTACTATAAAACGATTCCGATTGATATTAAGACTCTTTTTACTCTTCTTGTCATGAGCGGAATTTGTATTGCAATTTTCTATCCGATCACATTTGTTCAAAACGCCATTTTATGGACAGCGGCAAACATATTAATCGGAATAATGGCAATTATTCTTTGCTTTTTCCTTTCGCCCTTTCGGAAGGATAAATACTTTTTCAAAACAAAAAGTCTTGAACAGAAAAACATATCTTCTAGGAAATAATTATTGCTTGTCTTCTTGATAAAATACTTGCGATTTAACCAGAAGATCCTTATTTGCAAAAAATTTTAATCTAAGTGAAACACCAAGTGACCTATCAATTGGAATGTTCCAGGTTTTTCCATAAGCTGCCAACAAAAGTGGTATCGGATTTTTAGGACACATGACTTGGATTGGACCAAACTGACGACGTTCGAGATTTTCAAAAATGCTTCGATCATAAGGGAACAGTCGTCCGTCAATTATTGTTGCGGGGAAAAAGACTTTTTTAGTATTTGACGTATCAAATCGTTGAGATATAATCTCATATTTTTTATGAAGATATTTTCCAGTCGGGAAAACCAAGAGCTTTGAAACAAGAAAATGGGCAAAAGAATTGAATCTGTTTCTTGAACCCCTCAGATAATATTTAATTGATAAAAGTTTATTTATTCTGAACAGAGAAGAAAAGGTTCTATCTATATTTTCTTTCGTATCTGGAACTGAATCATAAACAAAAACATCAATTGCCACTCTTCTATCGTATTTGCCGCTCTCAAATTTATTATGGAAATACAATCCATTTATTTTAATTCTGATTTCATTAACTTCAATTTTTGACCCATCATCGAAATAACATGCCGAATAATCAGCGTTGTTAAACTCTTTTCTTAGTTTTAAAAAAATTGAAAAATCTTTTCTCGACATTCCGACATCCATGTCATCATCCCAAAGTATTATTTCACCACCTCTAACTAGCCCAAGCAGCGTTCCCCACATGACAAAGTAATTAATTCCATTTTTTTGGCAAAAAGAATCAAAATATTGTAAAGCATTATAAAAAATTGGATGCATTTGTTCTATTGAAATTTCAACTAGACCATTTTCTTTTTTCATAATGGATTTATTCACTTATTTTTATAAATTAAATTGTTTTTAATTAGATTTGTTTTTAAAAAATAAAGTGTTTTCAAAACAATTCTGATTGTTATTTCTTTAATAACCATAGCATATTTAGTGTTTTCAATAATCATATATCCTTAATTGGTTATTTTACTCGGACTAGGTTGATGAACGTTAACCAACTTTTGTTTTGAATCAACCTTTTTTAAAAATATTGCTTTTTATTTTTCTAGCAAACGCAATATCTTATTCCATTAATATGGTTATTATAAATATAAGGTGATAGCATGAAAACCAATAAAGGGGGTTCTTATGCTTAGTTTTGCCATCGGTCCTGTGATGATGGAGAATGGTGTTAAGGCTATAGGCAAGGAAGAAATTCCTTATTTTAGGACTGCCGAATTTTCTTCATTAATGTTCGAGAATGAACGGCTTTTTTTGAAACTGATTAACGCCCCTCGGGATTCTAAAGCAATCTTCTTAACTTCTTCCGGCACGGGCGGCATGGAAGCCACGCTCACTAACACAGTTAATAGCAAAGACAAAGTTTTGGTCGTTAACGGCGGGTCTTTTGGCGAGAGATGGGTAGAATTATGCTCACTTCACAAACTCTCTTTTTCCGAAATCAAACTCCCGTTCGGGAAAAACCTTACGGAAGAACATTTGAAAGGTTTTGATGGACAAGGCTATACTGTCATGCTTATTCAAGCCCACGAGACGTCTACAGGCGAAAAATTCGATTTGGATCTTGTTGCAAGATTTTGCCAAAAAAACAAAATTTTCTTAATTGTTGATGCGATAAGTTCATTTCTTGCCGATCATATCGATATGAAGAAAATGAGAATAGATGTTTTACTGACCGGATCTCAAAAAGGTTTGGCGGTTCCGCCAGGCATAACTCTGCTGGCCTTGGACAAACAGGCCATCGAGAGAGCCAAAATCATCGATTTCCCTTATTTCTATTTCAATTTCAACGTTTATCTCGACAATATGAAAAGGGGACAAACCCCCTTTACTCCGGCGATTCCAGTTCTTGTAATGGTTAACTTACGTCTTAAGGAAATCGATAAAAATGGAATTGAAGCCTCTGAAAAAAGATGCGCTTTTTTGGCATCTTATTTTAGGAATCGAATCAAAGATCTTCCTTTGTCGATATTTTCTGAGACGCCTTCCAACGCCGAAACATGTCTGGAAGTCTCAAAGGATAAATCCGCATACCACATTTTTGAAATCATCAAGGATAAATACCACATTTTCGTTTGTCCAAGCGGAGGTGATCTTTCTGAAAAAACCTTCCGCGTAGGGCACATTGGCAATCTAAATGAGAAAGATTACGACAAACTTATCAAAATTCTTCATATTTTAAATAAAGGAGGTATTTTATGAAAGCATTGATCATGGCAGCCGGCCTCGGAACGAGAATAAGCCGTTATCTTAACGGAAATCCAAAATGCACTGTTTCTCTTGGAGATGAAACATTAATTGAATATACAGTAAATCTTCTTCACGAAAATGGAATAAATGATATAGGGATAGTCATAGGATACAGAGGCGAGGTAATAAGAAATCTGCTGATTAACAAAAGGGTTGTTTTTTATGAAAATCCCTTCTATGATGTAACGAATAGTATTGCTTCAACTTGGTTTGCTCAAAGTTTTATTGATGATGACATGTTGTTAATGAACGCCGATGTTTTCATTGATCAAGCCATTCTTGACCAAATACTTAAGTCCAAATTCGATCCTGTCATGTTTGCCGACGAAGCAAGGATTAATGTGGCCGACTATCGGTTTAAATACGAGGATCATATTTTGGAGAAATTTGGCAAAGATTTGCCAAACGAGGAAACCACAGGAGAATATATTGGAATTGCGAAATTTTCAAAAAAATTCGTTCCTGTTTTTTTAGAAAGTTTAAATAATCTCATCAATAATCAACAACATGGTTTTTGGTGGGAAAATGTTTTATACACTCTTATATCAAAAGACAAAATATATGTTGAGAATTGCGGCCATAAATTTTGGGCAGAAGTCGATTATATTGAAGATTATGAAAGAATTCGCAAACATTTAGAAGAAAAGAAAACAAAATAAAAAAGAAAATATTTTCGAAACAATTTTTGAATCATTATCTTTTTTTCGAATAATGATTCAAAATTTGTTTAATATTCCAAAAAAAGAAAATAATTTTACTTTGAGCAATAATGCTAAAATATAAGAAATATGGTTAATTAATAATTTAATTTTTGGAAAAAAGGTAGAATGAATAATCTCATAAAAAAATGTATTAGCGAAGTTGAATCACTTCTTCCAAATCTAATTGAAGGCAATTTTAAATTCCTGAACGGGAAAAGTATTTTTATTGTTGGTGCCAGTGGGCTTATTGGGAGTTATCTTGCCTCATTTATCATTGGAGTTTCTTCTTTTTATCATTTTGATACAAAACTTTATTTGGGTGGGCCACACAAGCAAAAAATCGATGATCTTTTTTCCGGGATTCCCAACGTGGTTTCAATGGAAATCGATGCTTCAAAGGATAATATTAAGATAACTGATAATTTTGACTTTATTGTTCATGCCGGCAGCCCTGCAAATCCAATTTTTTATTCTACTAAACCGGTTGAGACGATATTAGCTAATTTTGATGGTTGTAAAAATTTATTGTCTTTTTGCAAAAATAACAATCCAAGCTGCCGTTTTTTATATATTTCTTCTGGTGAAGTCTATGGCGATCAGAGCCCTATTAACTCAAATGGTTACATTGAATCTCAGCCGGGAATCGTTGATTCGATGTTAAGTAGAAGTTGTTATACGGAAGGAAAAAGAGCTGGTGAAACTCTATGCGCTTGTTACAAAGCAGAATATGGTATTGATGCTATGGTTTGTAGAAGTTGCTTTGTTTTTGGACCGGCATTTTCGGATTCCGATTCCCGTGTTGTTTTTCAATTTATTCGGAATGCGCTTGGAAACCAGGATATAGTTCTAAAGAGTCGTGGTGAGAAGACAAGAAGTTATATTTATGTTTTTGACGCATGTTTGGGTATTGTTCTTATTCTAGGCGAGGGGAAAAGCGGCGAAGCTTATAATCTAGCGAGAAAAGGCAACACTTGCTCGATTAAAGAGCTTGCCGAAAAGGTTATTTTGCGTTCTCACGTGGTTTTGGGAAACAATTTAAAATTAAACTTTGATTTGCCGAATGACATCGAATCAAAAGGTTTTTCTCCTTTCGATTATGCAGTTCAGAACCCCCGAAAAATATATTCGGAACTTGGCTTTTCACCTCTTTTTTCAATAGAAGATGGAATTGATAGCGTTTTGAAAATCAGGAGAGAAAAGCAATGAACATTGCAATTATCACTGCTGCCGGGAAGGGAACCAGAATGAAGTTAGGCTTTCCCAAACAATACTATGCGGTAGAGGGGAAACCATTGATTGCTTATACCATTTCTTCATTTCAAAATTCACCAAAAATCGATGGAATTTGTCTTGTTGTTTCCCCCGATTACAAAAAACGCATCGATAAAATAGTGGCGGATTATTCGTTTAGTAAGGTTCGGTGGATAGCCTTTGGCGGTGAAACAAATCAACTTTCAATAGCAAATGGTCTAAAAAAAATAGAAAAAGACGTTTCTGATGATGATATTGTTCTCATACATGATGGCATTCGTCCTCTTGTCACGGAATCCATTATCGAAGATTCAATTAGCGTTTGCTCAAAATACGGAAATGCTGTTGCAGTTATTCCTTGTAATGAAGCGATTCTATTTTCGGAAGACTTTTTAACTTCAACGAAAAAAATCGATCGTCAAAAGGTTGCGAAAACCCAAACTCCACATTCAATGCGTTTCAAGGACGTGGATAGTTTGATGAAAAGAACGATTCAAAAAGGAGTTATTTCTTCCGTTGCCATTTGTACAATGCTAATTGATGACGGCCAAACCGTTCATTTTTCGAAAGGAAGCAACATTAATTTCAAATTAACTCAACCAGAGGACATTGGAATTTTCAAGGGTTTACTTTATTCATTAAAACAAGCGCACGATAGAAGCATAGAAAAAAAGTAGGTTATTGTCGTGACCATTATCCTGAATCGTTTTGTTTTCCGGAATCGGATGACTTTGATTATAGAATTTTGCGGCAAACTGACGATGTAATCCTGATGTTTTTCTTGAACAGCCCATTGAGTGCCTTCTTTTCCTTCATTTTCTGGCCTTTGCCAAGGGCGAGTCGGTATATTCCTTCGAATACAAGATCTTTCATCCTTCTTTCTTGAAGAAGTTCGCGCTCTCTTTCGATTAGGGTTTGCTGAAGAACGGTCTCAGTTCTTCTATAATGTTGGAGACAAGGAGATCAATCATGAAAGCATATGTCACCGGCGCCGGCGGGATGGTGGGCAGCCACCTAGTCGAGGCTTTGCATAAAAAAGGCTATGAGGTCGTGGGGTCGTTTTATCACCCAACCGTAGATCTCAAGGACATCGATAAGACCGGGGTCACCCTTTTCGAATTAGATGTGAGAGAACACCAGAAGATGAAGGACTGGATCCTTTCCTATCTCCCAGACCGCATCTATCATCTGGCGGCTCAGAGCTTCCCGGTCGTGAGCTGGAAAGACCCTTATTACACGATCGACGTCAACGTTTCGGGCACGATTGGCTTATTCGAAGCCATCAAAGCGGCCAAGGCTTTGCATCCGGACTATGACCCTAAGGTCGTGGTTATCTCCTCGTCTGCCATTTACGGGGAAGCGCTTCTTTCTTATTCGCCGGAGCATCTCCCCGACGAATCCTGCCCGATGTTGCCGCTTCACCCTTATGGGGTCTCGAAAGCAGCGGAGGACTTGTTGTGCTTTCAGTATTTCCGAAATTTTGGGATCAAAACGGCCCGGGTGCGTTTGTTCAACACCACGGGGCCGCGCAAGATCAACGACATCACTGCCGACTTCACGAAGCGGGCGGTGGAGCTGGAGAAGAGCCATTCCAACAAGCTCGTGGTGGGCAACCTCACTGCCTTAAGAGCCATCCTTGACGTCAGGGACCTCTGCGAGGCTCTGATCCTCTTAGGCGAGAAGTTGACCCCAGGGGACCCTTATAACATCTGCTCCTCCCATATCTTCAAGATGAGCCACGTCGTGGAATGCATCGAGAAGGTCACGGGGGTCACTTATGAATTGGTTCCGGATCCGAAGCTCTTAAGACCCGCCGACGAAAGGCTTTATGCCGGCAGCTGCGACAAGATCAAGGCCCTCGGTTGGGAAGAAAAATACACTTATGAGCAAACGGTCCGTGACATGATTGCCTATTGGCGCAAGAAACTCGCTTAATTGAGATTTGATCCGCTTTATCGATCTGGTTTTCCGTTAGGAATGACATCGGACAAGAACTCGCGGGGCCAGATGAGTTTCCAAACGATTTTGGGAGAATCGGGGACGATGCCCTCATGGTTGAGATGAGCGCCTATTTTCTCGATTTCGGTTTTGGCCTCATTTCCTTTTTTGGCCTCCATCAAAGCGGCATGGAGAGCGTGGTAGGTCCCTTTCGCCTCGTCCAATAAGTCATAAAAGCTCTCATGGCGGGCTTCGCCTCCGGCGGGCATAAACCACGGGGCGTGATTCGCATTGAGGAAATCGCAGCCTTCAAAACCTTTGAGGGTTTTAGGCGCGGAGAGGCCCCAAGCCAAACTATGAGGGCCAAAGGCCAGTTTGATAGCTTTCTTCTTGAGGCCCCAAGGGCTCCAGGCCAAGCGGACGGCCCGTCGATAATCCTTCAGAGATTCATAAAAGGATTCTTCATCGATAAAGGGGATGTGCTGAACCTTCTGATTGTCCGCCGCCCACATCGCTCCGATGGTCAGAACGTCTTTTTTATTTAAGCGAAGATAAGCGTCGCTTCTTTGATAGGTTCCTTCTTTATGCCCAACTAGATAATCAAGCAGAGTCTCCAGATAGAGATGTGAGAAGTTATAGTGCTTTTGGATGGCGAGAGAATCCGTTGGTCGATCGGTGAAGCCCGTGCAATAGAAGATGTAGGGGTGGCAGGCCCGATCCACCGCGTAATGCATGAAGAGCCCATCGATGTAAGCGAACAACAGGTCTTTGTGAGGCGAGGCTTCGGCGTAGCGGGTCATCGCCATGGCCGGTTCGGTCAGCTCCATGTGCTGGGTCACTGCGCCTAGGCTATTCACTTCTTTGGCATGGGGCCTTCTCAGGGAGGGGATCGCGCCATAGAAAAAGAAGGGATCCGGCCCCTGGGTTCCCACATAAGTGGCGTCTAAATGCAAACTTTGAGGATCCTCAAGGGAGAGTTTGGCGAAAGTGTAATGCGTGACGGCCGAAGGCATGAGCGCTCACCCCCTAAGATTTCCTTAATTTTACATCGGAGACGGTCATTTTTTCACTTGGGATAGATATGCTTAATAATGAAAACACAATCCCATCGATGATAAAGCCTTGTTTGCACGAAAAAAATAACTAATTCCCTTTTCCAAACTCTTCGCATATATCAATGAAATGAAACGAAAACCAATTTTTCTGTTACCTTCCTTTATTTTTGGTAAACTAAAGAAGTCAATGAGCGGGGCCAAAAAATATCATTTTTCGATATATTTGATCAAAGATGATTTTTTGAGTGAAATCGTCAAAAAACCAAATATAACCAAACGCCCGATTGATGGAATCGGATCTTTATTCTATAAATCCAGAGTTCCGATAGAACCTGCCTGGGTCAGTTTTCTTGAAGGAAACGCGCCCGCCGATGTTTTTAAATCATTGACAGCGGAAGCCGTGCTCGAAACCTCCATTAATGTCAACGGGGGCGCTCATCGATTTGCGATCGCTTTTGGTCTTGGAAGGAATTTGCTTGATCAGGATTCGTTTACAGAAAGATTTGGGCTAATCACAGTGCTTAATACAATCGAGCAGAAACAATTAAGGCAAATTTCGAAAAGCGGAATCGGAGGCAAACAAACGCGAAGCAATGAACAAGCCTCATTTCCTTCGGACATAGCGGGGTTCACGTTTGACCGAGAGACAGATTTAATTACTTCGGTTGTTGGAAAATCTACAGATGAATCATTATTTTCCGGAATGATGAGTGGCGGCGACTCCCTGTCTCTCAGCGTAAGTGTCTCGATTCACAATTTAAAGGATTTTCTCGGAAAAATATATTTGAGGTATTGTTCGACAAAATACAAAGAGTCTTTTGATTGGGTCGATAACATTTCTTTAGTTAAGGATCTGAAACTTGAAAGTGATTTATATACTGAAATGATCAAAGAAATCAACAACAAAACAAATAATATCTGGATGGCCGTTCCAGAAGATATTGATTGGTCAAAAACCAGCGGATTTCGTGTTGGCAAAAAAGATATCGGGGATGATATCTTGCTTGAAAATGTCATATCTTTATTTGATGTCCCGCTGTCTTCTTTTGACCAAATAAAAAATCTGGAAATTGAACAAATTGGCGGTTCGGATGATAAAACCGTCGAAAACACTTGGCCAGCGAGCAAATGTTTGTATGGGGAAATTGATTATCAAAATTCTTCCTACTGCATTAATTGCGGGAAATGGTACCTTATCAATCAGATTTCAAAAAATTGGTTGACGATGATTATGCAAAAACCCCGGTTTCAGAAATTCCTTTTTTGCCCTTTCTTTCTGACAAAGACAAGAAAGAAGAAGATTATAATGAACGTTTTGCGAAAAACAGCGGGGGTTCGCTCTTGAAAATGGATCAAAAAAATATCGATTATGGAAACTATTATTCCAAAATCGAACTTTGCGATATTCTTGGGAAAAACAACCTATTGATTCACGTGAAAAGATATTCCGGGTCATCAACGTTAAGCCATTTGTTTAACCAAGGATTTGTTTCGGCCGAACTTATTCGCTCCGATCCTAACTTTGTTGCTCAGGCGAATTCCAAAATACAAGAGCAATCCAATAGTGATGGGTTTTTAATCGATAAGACCATCAATTGCACAGTAGTTTTTGCCATCATTTCGAAAGGAGAAGAAATACTCCCTAGAATTCCTTTTTTAGTGAAGTATCTCTCAGAAGCGTGAAATTGAGAATATCAAATATGGGTTATAAAGCAGAAATGAACGCCATTCGCAGCGAAAGCGTTTAAAAAATGTTCAACAATTTTGACAAACTTGACTTACAAATATCAAAACTATTTGAAGAGAACGATGAAACCGAATTAACGATTGTTGATTCTTATTCGTTTAAAGGCCGCTCAGAAGAATTAATTTATCGTATTGCGAATGTAATTTTAAAAACGAAAAAAATAGCAAAAGTCACGATAATGCAAAAGCATTGGCGGGGGCCCTATAATCCTTCAAATTCTTTCGATTTTGACAAAGGAAATTTTACTTTATTTAGTAAGATTCTTTTTTCCGCTGGCATTAGTTTTTCTTTGGTTTGTTTTCCATGCAAAGTCGATAATTTGTATCGCTTGCACGGACGTTACTGGATGAATGGGAAAAAAGCTTTTCTTGTTGACGGATCGATTAACGATTTAATGACCGATCCATTTAGCAAAGATCCAGGTTGTCTTATTTTTGGAGAAGAATTGGATGATAAAGATTTTCAGATTCTTTTGTCTATCGTTAATCTTGAAAAAAATAATAGATCGACCAGGACGATTAGCTTTTAAAAGAAAATATATTTTTCGCTGTTTATTCATCCATTTCGCGTTTGATAAAATTGTGAACATACTGATAAGCGCTTTGGCGGATTCGGTCTTCTTCCTCTAAGGTATTGGGATGCTCAAAACCTATGATGGCGTCCGGTCCTTTGCCTTTAGGGGAGGGGAACCAAATTTCGAGAATGGAGGAGCATCGTTGGGCCAATGAATCGGTTTTTCCTTGGTCTTTTTCTTTTTTTATCAAAGCCGAAAATTTAAGGCCCAGCGAAACATAGTCCGGCGTTCTCGAAAGAACGAAATAGATATCATAGGCATCTTTGGGTTTATTTCTTTTGGGATCGTTCATCGCCAGGCTTTTCATGATGAGGAACGGAATGTAGTTCACGACCTTAATCGGATGCTTTTGGCCAGCGATTCTAACCGAAATAGGCGCAAAGAGAAAAGCATAATCTCCCCCAGTTATTTTCAGGGCTTTGATTCCGTTGGCGTTGTTGCTGCGATGTTTGGGGGCCGTTCCTCCGTAGGCTTCCGTCAATAGATCGACGTCGATGGCAATCGGTCCTTGAGAACTTGGATATTGCTTTTGGAACGAAAACCATTTTTCCGGATGAGGGGAAAAGCCGTTTTCGATCAGCAAATTCGAAAGGGTTTTCTTGGCTTTTTCACTCGTGCCCCTTTTCAAAAGAAAATCCGCATCGATGCTCCCGATATGTCCTTCCTCCGGAAGAAGCAGTTCCGGGACCCATCCGCCCACCACAAGGTATCGGATCCCCCCGGTTTCAAAAAGTTCGCTGACTTCATAAAGGCACTTCAGAGCCGCTTGGGAATCAGCCTCGTCATAATCCTCGATCGTCCGGAGTTCTTGGTCTTTCTTTGCCATGCGTGAAATCCTCATAAAAAGGAGTTAAAGCTTCCTCGCTGCGTCCGCCGGTGCCTTCTAGAGACAGAATCACCTCAACGGGAGAAACAAGAGGGATCCCTCCGCTTATCTGCGAAAAGCTCAATTCGGAAAGAGAAGCTTCTTGAATCAGGAGGTTTGGCCCGCTTTGGACCGGATTGGCGGGAAGGATTTTCATGACTTCTTCGAAAGACAGACGATCGACATAAAGGAAGGTAACTGGATTCAGCACCATGGGATGATATCGCTCTGCCGCGCTATAGGAGGCCAGATACCATCCTTTGGTTTGGGACAAGGCCTTTATCAGGTCCCCACGTTTATAGGTAGTGAAGAAAGAGGCCTTTCGTCCCTCGTTTTTGGTTTTTTGATAGATGGGGGCCCAGGCTTTCAAAAGCGAAACGGAATCGTGAATTCGAAAACCATGCGGGCTTTTTTCAATCCAGCCGCCTCGGGTCAAAAAGGAATGGACGTTAGACACCTGGCCCAGACTCGACCCACTGTTCTTTGCTAAGTCCCGAACCGTAAAAAAGCGGAGGGGTTCATTTAAGAGGGTTCGAAGGATCAGCGAACTCTTCTCGGCTTTGAACGAAAAGGCCGAAGTGTCTTTCCGGGTTATCAAAGTGTTTCGATCGGTTTTTCTTTGGGAGAAATAAAGTTTTTTCCCAAGCAAAAGCGCGTTTCCCTCATAATCGAGGAAAGAAATGCTTTTGCCTTCGAGAAAGGAACCGAAACTCTCCGAGATAAAAGGAGCGATATAGAGAATCGGGCGCGGACTTTTTTCCAACCCTGGATCAAAAAAGCGAGGCTCTCCGCTATTTTTTATGGCATAGACATAGGAAAGGCGAGACTTAAAACGGGGGAGAATAAACGATATTTCACCATCATCGCACTTAAAAAGTTCGTGGCTATCGCCGATTCCGTTTTCCTTCCAAACGATCTCAAGGACCCCTATGGCTTTTAAGGCTTCTTCGACGTTTTTCTGTTCAATTTGTTTTTCAAACATACGAAAATATTAACTTAGATATCGCGCAAAATCAATAAAATGTTCATAAATATTATAGTGTTCAGCAAAATTGTGAACATTATTATAAATGTGAACAATTACTTTTTCTTGAAACATTCAGTCTATTGAGGAGAGACGATTATTAGAGATCAAAATAATAGAAATATCCTGATTTTATGTGGTTTTTTTCGTTAGGTACTGGCGGATTTCTTCGGGAAGGATAAAATCATTGCATCCAACCCAAATGGACCCTGATGAAAGACAAATACAATCCGATGATCTATCGGCTCCTCTACTACGCGATCTTCACCGGGGACGCGCTCTTTTCGCCCTTTTACTACCAATATTATAAATCGGTCGGCCTTTCCGACAGCCAATCCGGGGTCCTTTTGGCCCTCGTGCCTTTCTCCCTCTTTATGGGCGGCCTTTTCTTCTCGCATTTCGCGACGACCTTCAAGCGCAGCCTGCGCGTCATGCGGATCCTTTCGGTCTTGGAGGTTCTCGCCTTCGTGGCCTTTGGGCTTTTCACCGCCTTCCTGCCGCTGCTCATCCTCACGGTCATCGTCTCGTTCTTCAACTCCGCCTATTTCACGATCCAGGATGGCACCTGCACGATCGCCATGAAGAAGGCGGGCAAAGGCTATGAATCGGTCCGCATCTTCGGCTCCATCGCCTATGCGGTGGCCCTCATCGGCGGCTTCTTCATCGTCGGGGTCATCCCTTATCGCGTTCTTTATCTCATCGCCGCCTTCTTCTTTCTGGCGGGCTTCGTCCTCACTTTCCTCATCGTTCCGGCGGAGGCGGAGATCCCGGAGCGAACGGCGGCCCCCGGGGCGGCCCTCAGCTCGGAACCGGAGGAGAAAAAAGGCCTTTTCGCCAATCGCCAATTCGTCTATTTCCTGCTCTTCAACACCCTGTTCTTCGCCTCGGTCAATACTTTGGGAACCCTTCTCTCCGTCTATCTCAAGAAAATCGGGCTTCAGGATAACGAATATTCCCTGTGGTATGGCCTAAGGGTGGTCGCGGAAATCGCCAGTTTGCTGATTTTCCCTTTCGTCTTCAAAAAGCTCAAATCCCACAAGAAGAGCCTGATGATCAGCGGCACCCTCTTTATCCTCTCGGGGATTCTTGCCGTCGTCGTCCCGGAGAAAGAGGCGCTGGTGAGCAGCACCTTCCTCATCCGGGGCTTCGCCAATGGCTTCTCCCTCGTCTCCGGGGTCTTGCTCTTGCATAATTTGGTGGGGGACCGTTTGGTCACGAGGGCCCTCGTCTTCTGCGGCGCTTTGTGCAATTTCTTCACGGGCCTGGGGAACCTCTTCTTCGATACGCTGTCCCGAAACTCCGGCTATTCCCAAGTTTTCCTCATTCTCTCACTTATCAGCTTGGCGGGTTTTGCCTTCCTTTTCCTCGTCAAAGAGCCCCAAGAGCAATGGAGCGAGAAGACCGCACCTTCGAAGATCTAGTGCCGTATAATAGACTCGCTCATGGAAGAAAAGGACGTCATCTGCCTGTGCGATGGCCTCCCTGTAGGCGGAGATCTTTCGACGAAGAAAGCCTTGACTGCGGTGGCCTTCGCTGACTTAGGCGAGCGGCAGCCCGATCTCGCCTCTTTTTCGGCCTTCCGGGAAGGCCTCCGCGCCGATGGGGTCGTCATTCTCAATGACGATCCTTCGTATGATTCCACCCTTTTCCGGGCTTATGAGGCCCCGCTTAACGACGGCGAGAAACTCAAACTCCTCAAAATCGATCTGCACGCCCTCAAAAAACGGCTGACCCTGCCGATCCTGGAAGAAGAAATCCGCTCCTATGCCTTATTGGAGCTCCGAGCCTGGGCCTCTCGCGACCCGTCTTGGGAGCCCCTTTTTGAGAAAGCCATCTCCGAAGCCAAAGGCGGATCGCTACTCGGCGTCACCCACAAAGCCATCATCGAGGCCTATTTCGACGATAGTTGGGCCAAGGCGCCGGAGGCGATTTTTTTGGCCCTGGTGGCCCGCTTCCTCGTGGACGAAAATTATGACCTCACGAAAAAGAAGGCCCTCACGCTGGATGAGGCTTCTAAGGCTTTAGGCCAGGCGCCGTTTCTCTCGCTGGCGACCGCCAAGGATCTCTTGCGGAAGTGGTTTGCCTTAAGAGCGAGCGGCGACCGTTATCTTTTCTTCGATGGGATTTTCTATGCGGCGGCCTTAGGGCGAAGCGACCCCAAGGCTTTGGCGATGAGCGATCTCACGAGCCTTTACGATCTCTACTATCTTTCCAATCACCAGGGCGAGGCGCTTGTCTATGCCCCCGCGAAAAGGAAGTGGAGCGATTTCCTGCAGTCGGAGGAGATGATCTGAGCCTTCCTGGGTTCCCTCATCTTTTTTTCCCATGGGGCTTTTTAAAATCCTGATTTTGCTCCTGAGTCTCCTCTTTCTGGCCATCGCCGGCCTTTTGATTTATTGGCGGCTGGCTTCCTCCGATGAGCTGAGCGTCAGCCATCGGGACTACCTTTCCGCCAAATTGCCCGCTTCCTTTTCTTTCAAGATCTGCCAGTTGGGGGATCTCCACAATCATTCCCTGACCTATGTGAGCACCGATTTGCGCTACGCCCTCCAAAGCGAGAAACCCGAGGCCGTGGTTTTCACCGGCGACATGATCGACAAACACACCACCGAAAGGGACTTTTCGCATTTGGATGAGCTTCTTTCTTCCCTCGGGAGCATCCCCATTTATTTCGTGATCGGCAATCACGAAAGAAACGCCCCCCAAAAGCTGCGCGAGCGCTGTCAGTCCCTCTTTTTGTCCCATGGGGCCCGCGATCTCGATTCCGCGCGCCTCGATTTGGGCAACGGCCTCGTTTTCACGGGGATCCGAGATCCGGGGGAAGGGAAAGAATTCGGGATCCATTTCGGCGAAAAGCCAGGCGATGTGCCTTCTCAGCTCGCTCGGATCGGGCCTCCCGACAAGAGCAAGGTCAATCTCATCTTGGCCCATCGGCCCCGCTATGCTCCCCTAAGTGAAGCGGAAGGCTATGACCTTCAGCTCTCCGGCCACACCCACGGGGGCCAGGTCACCCTGAAAGGCGGTGCTCCCTTCAACGCTCCCCGCAATCCTTATATTTCGGGGTTTTATCAGGTCAAAGGCTTATCCCTCTACGTTTCGAGAGGCCTCGGGATGTCCTATCATCTCCCTTTTCGCTACCATTGCCCCGCCGAACTGTCCGTTATCACGATACGGGGCACCGCGGGGTGAGGGAAATTTGATAGAATATACAGGCCGGTCACCGGCGCTGATTTTGCCTCATGGATAACGAAAACCTGGATTCGGAGATTCAAGTCCCCCCGAAGAAGAAAAAACTCAGCAAGCAATACGCCATCTCGATCACGCTTGTCTGCACGCTCACTTTCGTATCCCTTTTCTACTCCTTCTACGGCGCGGGCGAGGGCAATGTCGTCGCCGGCTTCAATCTCATCGGGTCCGCTCTCATCAGCTGCAACCCCTGGTGGCTTCTTTGCATCGCGCTTCTCATGATCTCCAGTTATCTTCTCGATGGTCTCATCATCTTGATTTTCTGTCGCTTATACACCCGCCATTACGCTTTCAGGCAAGGGGTCGCGAGTTCCATGATGGGGGCCTTCTATAACTCCGTCACCCCCGCCTCGAGCGGCGGCCAGGTCATGCAGGTTTATACCCTCAAGAAGCAGGGGATCGAAGTCTCTAACGCCGCTTCGATCATGGTGATGTGGTTCATCCTCTACCAGTCCGCCCTTATTGTCTTCGATGTCATCGCCATCCTCTTCGAATGGAAGACGATTTCCTCGATCACGAGCTTTCAGATCCCGAATTTTTCTTTGGGGGGCTGGGACGGCAAGATCCCGATGGTGCCGCTCATCGTCGTCGGCTTTGCCCTCAATCTTTCGGTCATCGTGTTGCTTTTCCTGATGAGTTATTCCCATAAGTTCCATAACTTCATCATGCACTACATCGTGAGCGCCTTGGCCAGACTCAAGATCGTCAAAGACCCCGACAAAACGCGGGAAAACCTCCGGGTCCAAGTCGAAAATTTCAAGATCGAGCTGAAGCGTCTCCAGGCCAACGTCCCCGTCACCATCCTCATTTTCCTGATTTTCATGGGGATTCTCTTCGTCCGCTATTCCGTCCCGTATTTCGCGGGGTTGGCCTTAAGCGCCTATGGGGTCGATGAGGGGTTCACCCTCTCGCGCCTGTTCGACGCCTGCTTCCGCTCGGCCTTCCACCAGATGGTGACGGGCCTCGTCCCGATTCCGGGCAGCGCCGGCGTCTCCGAGCTTTTCTTCTCCGCCATGTTCTCGGATTTCTACGTCGAGAGCCAAAAAGTCACGGCCTCCGGTTTGGTCATCATCCGGAGCAGTTCCGCCAACATCATGGCCGCCCAGATTCTCTGGCGGGTCGCCACCTTCCACCTTGTCGTCATCGTCTCGGGGCTTGTGGCGGCGCTGTATCACAGCCGCCCCAAAGAAAGCTATGCCTCCGCCAACCGTCAGACCTTCGTCGATCTTCAGCTGGCGACTTTCGATGAGCGCAAAGCCTCTTCCGACACCCTTTATGAGACGAAGCAGCTGTCCCGCAAAGAGATCCAGGACCGCCTTTCTTCCTTAGGGAATCAGGGCTACGAGACGGGGGATGGCCTCATCGCGCCCCCTCCGCGCCGCAAGAAAGACCTCGACAAGAAAAAGAAAAAGAACGGCGAGATCCAGGATATGGGCGACATCGGCCCGAGCGATCCGGGGGTGGGCCTATGAACGTCGCCATCTTCACGGATACCTACCCGCCGGAGATCAACGGGGTGGCCACCAGCGCCCGCAATCTTTACCGCACGATCGTCTCCCATGGGGACAAAGGCCTCGTCGTGACCACCAACCCCTATAACGCGGAACTGACCCAAGAAGGGGACATCGTCCGCATCCAGGGCTTCAAACTGAAGCGTTTTTACGGCTATCGGCTGGCCGGGATCTACGATTCGGGGGCCATGAAGATCCTGACGGAATTCAAACCCGACGTGATCCATATCCAAACCGACGGCGGGGTCGGCCAATTCGGCTTCATCGCCGCCTCACGGCTCAAGCTTCCGACGGTTTACACCTTCCACACGATGATGGAGGATTACACCTATTACGCGACCCATGGTTATTTCGATCGGGCCGCCAAAGGGGTGGTCCGCACCTATGTGCGCTACAAATCCAAGGCCGCGGATGAGTTCATCACCCCTTCCGACAAAATCAAAGAATACATGCGCTCCATCGGCGTGGACGCTTATCTCAACGTCATCCCCACCGGCATCGATTTTGGGGCCTTCGAGGCCAAAAACCTCGACGAAGGCAAAATCGAGAGTCTCAAAAAAAGCTTTGGGATCACGCCGGATACCTACGTCATCCTGTCGCTGGGGCGGGTGGCCAAAGAGAAGAGCCTTGACGTCTGCTTGAGGGGCTATGCCAAATATTTGGCCGCCTCCCCCGCGGTCAAAACCCTCTTCCTCGTCGTCGGCGGGGGCCCGGCCCTGGAAGAGCTCAAAGCCCTGGCCGCCACCTTGGGGATCCCAGATCACGTGGTCTTCGCGGGGTCGGTCGATCCCGATCAGGCGCCGCTTTATTACCGGCTCGGGGCTTGCTTCGTCTCCGCTTCGATCACCGAGACCCAGGGTCTGACCTTCATGGAGGCCATGGCGAGCGGGGTGCCCCTCTTCGCCCGCTACGACGATTCTTTATTGGGCACCATCAAAGACGGGGAGAATGGTTTCTTCTTCATCGACGAGAGCGATTTCGCCCTCAAACTCCCGGGCATCATCGCCCTGGCCCCTGCCAAAATCAAAGAGATCGAAGCGAAAGCCTATAAAGGATTGGAGCCTTATTCGCTCCAGCGCTTCTATGAAAAGGTGCATGAGGTTTATGAGCGGGCCATCCAAAAAAACTGGTGAGGTCATCACGGCGATCAAAGAACTCCGCAACGGCAAGATGGCGGTGGCTTTCGGTTGTAAGAAACTGACGCTTTCCAAAAACGTCTATAGCGAATATCCCCTTTACGTCGGCAAGACGGTCGCTCCCTTGGAGCTGAGGGATCTTCTGGCTTTGACGAAGAGCGAATCCCTCTATGAATACGGCTTATCGCTGGCCGCCAAAGGCTGCTACAGCTCCCACGAGGTCAAAGCGAAGCTCGTCAAGAAAGCCCAACCGGGCCAAGATCCCAGAGAGATCCTCTTCCGCCTCAAACAGGCCGGTTTCCTCGATGACGAGAGCTTCGCGACCCAATACAAAGAAGAGAAGGAACGGCAACTTTACGGGAAAGAGCGGATTCTGGGCGAGCTTCGCTACAAGAAGCGCCTCAATGAGGCCATCCTCGCCAAACTCGTCTTCCTAGAAGAGGCGGCCAACGCCAAACGAGCCGTTTCGGAGATGGAGCGGAAATACGCCCGCCTCCCCTTAAAAGCCAAGAAGGCGAAACTCGTCAATGCCCTCTTGCGGCGAGGCTATGGGAGCGGCGAGGCCACTGCGGCGGTGGCGGCCCTGAAAGGGAATCCCTCCGAAGAAAACAGAAGCCTGAAACTTCTTTGCCAGAAAACGATTGAGCGTTATGGCCGCAAGTATAAGGGTTATGATTTAAAAGCCCATTGCTATGGGTATCTCGTCGCGAAAGGCTATGACCGCAGCGCGGTTGGCGCCCTCTTGGAGGAAATGTTATGAAAACCATCGCCGAACTCACGGACGGAGACCACGTCCAGTCGCAGTTTCTCGTCGCCGCCGTCGCCAAAGGCGTGACGGCGAATTCTAGGAGTTATCTCACGGTCACCTTGCAAGACGCCACCGGCACCCTGGACGCCAAGAAATGGGACGTCGAGGAAGCGGATAACGACATCTTCGTCCCCGGCAACATCGTGGCCGTCGAAGCGGAGGTCCTTTCCTATAAGAACATCCTCCAGCTGAAGATCTTAAGCGGCGAGGCCCTGCCCCAAGAAAACATCGACTTCACCCGTTTCGTCCCCTCGGCCCCGGTGCCCAAGGCCGAGCTGATCAAGAAACTCGAAGGGTATCTGGCTTCCCTCCAAAACCCCCAGGTCAAAAAACTCACGGAATACCTAGTCAAGAAACACTATGACGCCTATGTGAATTATCCGGCCGCGGTGAGGAATCACCATAACTTCGCCTCCGGGCTGCTTTATCATTCCCTTTGCATGGCGGACGACGCCGAGGCCCTCGCCAAACTCTATCCCGGCCTCAACCGCGATGTCCTCGTGGCCGGGGCTCTCATCCACGACATCGGGAAAACCATCGAATTATCCGGGCCCGTCGCCACGAAGTTCACGCTCGATGGGCGGCTGTTGGGCCATATCTCGATCATGCAGGCGGAAGTCAAAGAAGCCGCGGATGCCTTAGGCCTCACAGGCGAGATCCCCGCGGTCATGGAGCATATGATTTTATCCCATCACAACAAGCCGGAATTCGGTTCCCCGGTGCTGCCGGAGACCCGTGAGGCGGTGGCTTTGGCCGCTATCGATGACTTCGATGCCAAAATGGCCATCCTCGATAAGGCCTACCAGGGCGTGAAGCCCGGGGAGTGGACCCAGAAGGTCCTTACCATGGACGACCGCTATTTCTACCTCCCGCTTTATACGATGAGCGATAAAAAAGATTAATTCATTCTCTTTTATTCCGGATAACCTATTATCTATTATTTAATTTTTTGGCTAAAAAGGATAACATATTATCTATGAGCGAACCTTTAGACCTTTTTGGCCTTGCCGGCATCGAAACCCCCAATAGCGTCCTTCTTTCGCTGGCGGCGAAAGAAAAGAAACGACGAAAAGAAAGGCAACTGACCCAGCTGGCCCTCGCGAAAGCGACGGGGGTGAGCTATGGTTCCATCAAACGTTTTGAAAGAACTGGCGAAATCTCGGTTTTGTCGTTATTGGCTCTGGCTTCCGTTTTAGGGGCTCTTTCCGATTTTGACTCTGTTTTCTCTCATAAAGTCTATCTATCTATCGAGGACGTGATTCGTGATCAGCGGAAACCTTGAGAAAGTCGACGTCTTCTTTAAGGGAAGCTTGGTCGGGACTTTGGCGACCCTCCCTAGCGGAAGGGTGGCTTTCGCTTACGCCCCTTCTTGGCTGAGGAAGGGTTTTTCGATCTCCCCGCTTTCGCTGCCCTTAAAAAAAGAAGTCTTTATTCCTAAAAACGATTATTTCGATGGTCTTTTCGGAGTTTTCGGGGATTCGCTTCCGGAGGGTTGGGGCCGTTTATTGACGGACCGGTTATTGCTCAAGAAGGGTTTGGACCCGAATAAGATCCCCGCTTTGACGCGGCTTTCCCTTCTTTCGCCGACGGGTTTAGGGGCCTTGACCTATGAGCCAAACTTTTTTGACGGCAGCCCCTCCGAAAAAGCCGACTTTGATGAACTCCGACAAGAATGCGATCTGGTGAGCCGTGGCGCCCCGGCGGATTTTGACGAGATCTTCCGTTTAGGCGGCTCCAGCGGTGGGGCCCGGCCCAAAGTCCACCTGACGATCGAAGGGAACGAATGGATCGTGAAATTCCCTTTGAGTTATGATCCTCCCGAGATTGGGGCGATGGAATTCGCCTATAACGAAGCGGCTGCGGAAGCGGGGCTTGCGATTCCGCCTCACCGCCTTTTCCCCTCGAAGCTGGGACCGGGGTATTTTGGGTCGATGCGTTTTGACCGGACGCCCCAAGGGCGGATCCACGTTTTATCCTTAGGGAGTCTCCTTGAGATTTCGCACGTCATCCCGCGTCTTGATTACCTCGGGTTTCTCGAGCTCGTCTCTATCTTGACGCTCGATCAAGCTCAAGTGGAAGAAGCCTTCCGGGTCCTGTGTTTCAACGTCTATGCCCAAAACTTCGATGATCACGCGAAGAATTTCTCGTTTATCTATGACGAAGCCTCTAAGAAGTATCACCTGTCACCTTCCTTTGATCTCACCCCGCCTTTAGGCAAAAAAGAGCACGAGATGATGGTGAATGGCAAAGGAGTGCCCAGCGAGGCGGATTTAAAAATCATCGCTAAAAAAGTCTTGATCCGCTCGGCCGACGCCGCTTGGATTATGGCTTCGGTCAAAAAAATCGTTCTTCAGCGTCTAGCGCCTTATCTTATTTAGCTTTTTGCAAAACTTTTGCGCTTTGTTTACCAAGGGCTGGTAGCGGCCTTTTCTTTTCTCCCCGATAGTGGAAGGGTAAAAAGGGAAAAAAGAGAAAAATGAGAAAGAATGCCGTCTCCTCCGCCTTGGCCTTGGGGCTCCTTGGGGTCTTGGCCGCCTGCGGGGCAAGAGCGTTTGATGCCACGAAATCCATCAGCATCACCACGCGCGAGGATGGCAGCGGCACCAAATCCGCCTTCATGGACTTGATCGGCCTAAAGGGCCAGTCCGACATTTTGAACGTCATCGTCGCCACCGGGACCGCCGCGGTCATGCAGGAAGTGGGGGGCAATCCTTACGCCCTCGCTTACGATTCGCTGGGCTATGTCACCTCGAAAGTCAAAAAACTGCAGGTCGACGGGGTCGAAGTGACGACCGCCAACATCCAATCCGGAGCTTATGCCCTTTCCCGCCCCCTCAGCGTCATCTATTCGACCGCGACGGTTTCGGCTTCCCCTTTAGCTACCTCTTATCTCCGTTTTCTGGCCAGCAGCGACGCTCAGAGCATCATTTCCGATAGTGGCTACGTCTCAGTTAACGGCGCCGCCACGGCGTATACGGCTGAGGGGAGCCTCGCTGGGACCCTGGGGGTCTCAGGATCAACCTCCTTGCAGCCCCTCATGATTTTATTGGCCGCCCGCTACGAGACGTTCCAGACCCACGCGACCGTGGAGATCAGCGGCGGCGGCACCGGGACGGGTTACACCAACGCCGAGAACGGCGTTTCGACTTTTGGGATGATCAGCGCGGAATTCGAGGCGACGAAAGCCCCCGATTGCGTTTCCTCCGTCGTGGCCAAAGACGGCATCGCCGTCATCGTCAATCCCGCCAATCCGCTGACGAGCATTTCCCTGGGCGATCTCAAAAATCTCTTCGACAACACAGAAAGCGACTCGACCAAGATCACGACTTGGTCGCAGCTCATCGGCGCTTAATGCCCATCTCTTCCCTCCGCTATCGAGCCTGGCGCGAAAAGGCGATGAAAGGGCTCTTCTTCCTTTCCGCCGCTTTTTCGCTACTGGCTTTGGGGGCCATCATCCTCTATCTTTTCGCGAACGGCCTTCCTTTCATCGCCAAGATCGGCTTCTTCTCGTTCTTTTTCTCGACGACTTGGGCGCCGTTGGCCACCCTCCCCCAATACGGGATCTTCTCGATGGTCTTGGCCACCCTCTATGTGACGGCCTTGTCGGTGGCGATCGGAGCTGGGATCGGCTTATTGGCCGCCATCTGCCTCTTCCGTTTCGTGCCCTCCCGCTTCGTCACGCCCTTACGCTGGCTCATTGATCTATTGGCCGGCATCCCCTCGGTCATCTATGGCCTCTTCGGCCTCGTCGTCATCGTCCCCTTCATCCGGGATTACGTGTCCGCGAATGGGATGGGCTACGGGATTCTGTCGGCCTCCCTCGTCCTTTCGATCATGATCCTCCCGACGATGGTGAGCGTCTCCTATGACGCCTTAAAGGCGGTCAGCCCGCTGTATTACGAGGGGGCGCTGGCCCTGGGGGCCTCGCGCGAAGAAGCCACCTTCAAAATCGTGCTGCCGGCCGCCAAAAGCGGCATCTTCGCGGGTTTGGTCCTCTCAACCGGACGGGCCCTAGGCGAGACCATGGCCGTCATCATGGTGATCGGGGGCTCCCCTCAGCTGCCGGTGTCCTTGACGGAGTCCGTCCGAACCTTGACCGCCAATATCGCGATGGGGGCCAATGAGCTCACTTCCGATGCCTTAAGCGCCCTTGTGGCCACCGGGGTCGTCCTTTTCGTCTTCGCCCTCATCCTCAACCTCAGCTTCAGCTTCCTTAGGGGAAAGGAGGGCGGCCATGTCTGATCTTAAGGCTTTCCGGCGTTCCCGGAATTTCTTCGCTTCGCTGAAAATCACCTCGATGGTGGCCTTGGGCTTATCGCTGGTGGCCCTGGTCTCCATCGTTCTTTTCGTCCTCATCCGGGGAACCGGGAATATCACTTTCCAGCTTCTTTTTGGCCGCTATGGGACCAGCCCTTCGATCTGGCCAGCCTTCCTTGGAACCCTCCTGCTCATCGCCGTCGCCGTGGGGGCGGCCGCCCCGATCGGGATCGCCAGCGCCATCTTCTTGTCCGAATACGCCGAACGGGATTTCTGGCTCATCCGCTGCCTCCGGATCGCCACCGAAACCCTCGCCGGCATCCCTTCGATCGTTTATGGGTTATTCGGCTATCTCGTCTTCGTGGTGGCCTGCGGCTGGGGCTATTCCCTCCTTGGCGGCGGCCTCACCCTCGCCATCATGATCCTTCCGCTTATCGTCCGAAGCACCGAAGAAAGCCTTCTGGCGGTCCCCATGGCCCTCCGGGAGGGGTCTTACGCCTTGGGGGCCGGCAAAGTCCGGACGATCTTCGCGGTCGTCCTCCCAAGCGCGTCCGAGGGCATTCTCACCTCGCTCATCCTGGCCATGGGGCGGGTGGTCAGCGAATCGGCGGTCCTCATCATGACGGTGGGGATGGTCGTCAATATCGTGCCGGTGAGCCCCTTGTCGGCCGGAACCTCCCTGGCCCTCGATATTTACTATTTCGCCTCCTTTGGCTATCCTGAAGAGGCCAGCGCGACCGCGGTCGTGCTGCTCGTCTTCGTCCTTTCGCTCAACCTCCTCGCCTTCCTCTTAGCGCGTCTGTTCGAAAGAAAGAAGGGTCTCCATGGACAATCTTGATTGGGCCTTTCCCTCCTCCGCCGTTGAGGTGAAGGATCTCACCCTCCATTACGGGCCTTATGAGGCCCTCAAAAGGGTGAGTCTCAAGGCCAAAGCCAAGGAATTGACGGCCCTGATTGGGCCCAGTGGCTGCGGCAAAAGCACTTTCCTGCGCTCCCTTAACCGCATGAATGACCTCATCGTCGGCTGCAAGATCGAGGGTCAGGTCCTGATCGGCGGGGTGGATATCTATGCCAAGAAAATGGATGTGAGCCTTCTCCGGAAACGGGTGGGCATGGTCTTCCAGAAGCCCAATCCCTTCCCGATGTCGATCTATGACAATATCGCCTTTGCCCCGCGGACTTTCGGCATCCGGAAGAAAGAGGAATTGGACGCCATCGTGATCGCCAGTTTGCGCAAGGCCTCGATTTTCGAAGAGGTGAAGGATAGGCTAAGGGAGAGCGCTTTGGCCTTATCCGGGGGCCAGCAGCAGCGGCTTTGCATCGCCCGGGCTTTGGCGGCTTCGCCCCAGATCCTATTGCTCGACGAGCCCACGAGCGCCCTCGATCCCATTTCCACGGCCAAGATCGAGGATCTCCTCGCCGTTTTGAAGTCCACGGTGACCATCATCATCGTGACGCATAACCTCCAGCAAGCGGGCCGCATCGCGGACACGACCGCCTTCTTCCTCCTCGGGGAGATCGTCGAGTCAGGGACCACCGAGGACCTGTTCCGCCGCCCCAAGGACAAAAGGACGGAGAATTACATCACCGGGAGGTTTGGATAAACCATGACCGAACAAAGAAGATTCGACCGGGAGATCGGCAGCGCCCTCGAGAAGCTCACGAAGATGAGCTATCTCGCCGAGGAAGCCATCGACCAAACGATGGAGGCGCTCAAAACGCGCGATAAAGCCCTGGCCCAAAAAGTCATCGAAGGGGACCGGGAGATCGACCGCCTCGACAAAGAGATCGAGGATCAATCCTTCCGGATTCTTTTGCTGGATCAGCCGGTGGCCGGGGATTTCCTCAGGATTTCGTCCGCCCTCAAGATGATCACCGACCTCGAGCGGATCGGGGATTATGCGGTGGACATCGCCGAGGAGATCGTGGCCTTCCCCGAGGAGCCCTACATCAAGGAAATCATCCATCTGCCGCTCATGGGCCAATACGTCATCGCGATGGTCCATAAGGCGGTTCGGGACTTCGTCAACGAGGACGTGGCCTCGGCCAGGACCCTAGACAAGGACGACGACAAGGTGGACGCGCTCTTCCTCTCGATCAAAATAGAGCTGATCGCCCTCATCAAGCAGAAGCAGGAAAACGCCGATCAGGCCATCATCTTCATGATGATCGCCAAGTATTTGGAGCGCATTGGGGACCATGCGGTCAACATCGGGGAATGGGTTGATTATTCCCTGACGGGAACCCATAGTATGAGCTAATATGGGCAAGCCCCTCATTTACGCGGTCGACGATGAAGCGAGCATCCGCAAATTGTACGAAGCGGCCTTGCCGATTGGCGATTTCGAGGCCAAAACCCTCCCCGGCGGGCCAGAGCTTTTCCTGGCCCTAAGGGAGAAAAAACCCGCGCTGATTCTTTTGGACATCATGCTGGAGGGGGAAGATGGCTTCGCGATTCTCGGCGACCTGAAAAAAGACCGGGATTATCAGAATATCCCCGTGATCGTGGTCTCCGCCAAAGGCGAGGAGCTCGATAAGGTCAAAGGCCTCAATTCGGGGGCCAGCGATTATCTGGCCAAGCCCTTCGGGGTCCTGGAGCTCATCGCGAGAATCAACGCCAACCTCCGAAAAGGCCATCCTGCGGTCTCGGACAAGATCGTCTATAAGGAATTGGCGATCGACGAAGAATCCCATACGGCCACCCTCAAGGGCCAGCCCCTTCCGCTCTCCAAAAAAGAATATGAGCTCTTGAAAACTTTCGCTTCCGCCCCCGAAAAGGCCCTCACCAAGGAGCGGCTCCTTTCCCTCGTGTGGGGCATCAATGAGGAACTCGAGACGCGGACGCTCGACATTCACGTCCTGCATCTACGGAAAAAACTGGCGGGTTCCTCCCTTTCTATCGCCACGATTCGAGGCGTGGGCTATATCCTGAAATGAAAAAGAAGCTGATTTGGCTCAATTCGCTGGTCGTGACCTTGGCGCTGGTCCTCCTTTTCGCGGTGGGCATCGTCTTCACGAGGAACGCGGTTTTAGGGGAAGCGGAGGCCAACCTCGTGCGCCTCAATGACGCCTATGCCTCCGGCTACGATGAGGACGCGACCTCCTTGATCGTCAAAGATCCCGCCGTCCGCGAAACGATCGTGGGAAGCGACGGAACCGTCATCCTGGATAGCAAAGTCACCGAGGTCTCGTCGCTGGGGAACCTGCTGTCTTTGGAAGAGATCCAGGATTGCCTTGATGGCTCAAGCCAAGTGGTGATCCGCTCCTCCTCGACCTTGGGGGCGGAGGTGCTTTATTACGCCGAAGAAGCCCCTAACGCCACTGACCCCGCCGGCTACGTCTTCGTCCGGATGGCTTTGACCCTGTCCTCTTTGGACAGCTATCTCACGGGCTATCTTCCCTGGATGGTGCTCATTCTGACGGCCTCCCTAGCCGTTTCCATCGCCCTCTCGTTCTATTTCTCCTCCTTGGCCTTAAAACCCTTGAGATCCATCAAAAAGAGCTTGGAGACCATCTCGGAGGGGCATTACGTCAAAGAAGAGGTGACCTCCCATGACCCGGAGCTGAATGCCATCATGGCGGAGATCTTCACCCTCTCGACCCATCTTAGCGGCACTTTGTCGTCCCTTGACGAAGAGAAAGTGAAGCTCAATCTCATCCTCAACAGCGTCAACGACGCCATCGTGGCCCTCGACGAGGATCTCAAAATCGTGCTCCTCAACCCCGTGGCCGCCAAGGTTTTCGGCTTAGCGAACGGGGAAGGCAAGAGCTATCTTTCGCTGACCGAGAATGAGGGTTTTCTTGCTTCCATCAAAGCGGTTTGCTCTTCCGGCAAGCCGCTTCTATGCGAATACGAAGGGGAAGGGCGTCATTATCTTTGCTCGATGACCTTTGCCGCCTCTTTGCTCCTGCTCGTCCTCACGGACATCACTGCCGAGAAGGAAAGCGAGGACACGCGGCGCGATTTCTTCGCCGCGGCTTCCCATGAATTGAAGACCCCGCTCACCTCGATCAAAGGCTTCAACGAGATGATCGAGCTCAAGACCACCGATGAGGCGATCAAGCCCTATTGCGAGGAGATCGAAAAAGAAAGCGCCCGCATGCTCTCGCTGATCATCGATATGCTTTCCCTAAGCGAGCTCGAGCACCGGGAAAGCGCCCATCCTTCGGCCTTGGATCTCCGTCCGGTGGCGGAAGAGGCCCTCCAAGTGCTTTCGCCTTTGGCCCAGGCGAAGAAAGTGATCCTCTCCATGAGCGGGGACGCCAAAATCCCCATCACCAAAGAAGACGCTTATTCCCTGATCCGGAATCTCTTGGAAAACGCCATCAAATACAACCGCGAAGGCGGCCACGCCTCCGTGACGCTAAGCGATCACGCGGTGGCGGTGGAGGATGACGGCATCGGGATCGCCAAGAAAGACCAGGACCGGGTTTTCGAGCGTTTCTACCGGGTCGATAAATCCCGGAGCCGCGAAAACGGGGGCACGGGGCTGGGTTTATCGATCGTCAAGCACATCGCCTCCTTGTACAAAGCCACCATCAGCCTTCATTCGGAACTGGGACAGGGGACGAAAATCGAAGTGGTTTTCCCGCTTGAGGCCTTCCCAAAATGAAAATCATCCCGAGCCTCCGACTTGGGATGATTTCCTTTCGTCTGGCGATTCCCGATTTGCTCTCCATCGGCCCATCCGATTAGCCGCCACGTCAGGAATTGCCATACCGACCTGATTTAAGCGGGAGGCGGGAGGGAATGCTTCCTTCTCTCGCACCACCAATATAGCACGGGTTTGGCTTTTTGTGAAAGCGCTTACAAGCGCGCTATTTCATACAGCGGGCCAAAGGGGCTCCTCGCAGGGAATCTCCGGTCTTTTGTAAAAAATATCGCCAAAAAAGAAGCCCGCGGGACACGCCTTGAGGGCTTCTGCCGCTCACTTCGTGATTTTCGCCCGGATTTCCTTGGCCAATAAGGGCAATTGCTTCTTATCGTAGGAAGAGGCCGTCATCGTCAATTGGAAGCCCCCCTCGCCTTTGACGTAGCGGGGGATCACGTGAACGTGGAAGTGCGCGACGCTTTGCCCGGCCGCCTCCCCGATGTTCGTGAGGATGTTGACCCCTTTGGCCCCCAAGACCGCCATTTCGGCCTGGCCCAGGCGCTGAGCCACATCGTAGACCTTATGCATGGTCTCGGCGGGGCAGGAGAGGAAGCTGTCGTAATGTTTTTTGGCCATCACGAGGGCGTGCCCCCGCGTCGTTTGGGAAATGTCGAGGATGGCCAAGACGTCGTCGTCCTCATAGACTTTGACCGAGGGGATCTCCCCATCGACGATCTGGCAGAAAATGTCTTTCATGGTTTTATTTTCCTTCCAAGGCGACAAAAGAGGTGGCGTGAGGCCACCCCTTGATTATAACGAATGTTGGGCGGTCTCAACTAAAGAGATCCGGGAACGTCGTCTTGAAGTAGTCGTAAACGTAACTGTCGTGGTAGATCAGGGCCATCTCGTTCACAAAGTAGGTCTTGGCCGCTTTCTTCCAGGTATCGCTGGAGGAGAGGGAATAGGCGACTTTGCGGGCGATTTCCTGAGCCACCCCATAGGTGCTTCGGACATCGTCGTAATTGAGCGATTCGGCGGTGTTCGTCGAAGTGGCAGCCGTGATCTTCGCGGCTTTGACGGCCTCATCGACTTTGACGAGGTAGTAGTTGGTGCCGTCGGTCACGAGATAGGGATAAGCGGTGCTGGTTTCGTAGTTGGCCGGGGTGAGGTAATAATTGCCTCCGACGTACCAGCCATACTGAAGCTCATGGACCGCCGTGTCGCTGACGGTGTCGACTTCGTTGGCGACTTGGACGAGGAACGCCCGATCCTTAAGGCTGGCCGGCAACGCATCGAGCCCGCCGGCGATATACCAGCCGTTGGCGGTGGCATTCGTCGAAAGAAGCGATTGATACTTGATATCGAAGCCCGTCTCGACCGTATAGGCGCCGGTGCCGGTGAAATCGCTCCGCACGGTCGCGTCGTCATCGAAACGGTTGTCTTTGATCTTGTTGTAGCTCGTGATGATCGTTCCCAAGGACGACTGGGCGTAAGTGCTGAAAACCTTGGAACCGATGGTGACGGAGGAAGTGGTCCAGCCGGCATCGCCGTAGATCGTGTTCGCCATCGTCGCCGCCCCCGCTTGATCGGCGGTGGGGAGATTGGCGACATATTCGGCGGCCGTGCCTTTATAAAGGGCATTGAGGAAGGGGAAGCCATACTTGTTGATGAGGCCATAACTGACCCCGCTGACGGTATAGGTTCCGTCGATGACCTCTTTGCAGTAGGCCTGCATGAGGTTCAGAACGGAATAGGAATATTGGCCGTTTTCCGCCAATTTGATGTAATCGACCTTGCGGGCCGAGGTCATTCTCAAAGTGCCGAAGTTCTCGCCATAAAGATACTGGGAGGTCAGTTCGTTCCGATAAATATCCGGGAGGACGGTGATCTCGATGTAGTTCTGATAGGTATAGAACAGGTTGGTGAAATATTTGGCCATGGAAACGGAATCGATGGTTTCGTCTCCCACCAAGCGGAAGGAACCTTCGACTTGGACATATTCGGAGGAATACACATCTCCGCTATTTTCGGCCACTTTGGCCAAATCGTAATAGCTCTTCACCTGAGCGTCGTAAAAGAGCTTCTCTTGGAATTGGCTCCGATACTGATAGCTCGAATTGGTGACATAGCCATAGAAAACGGTGTTGATGCGGAACATCACTTCGTTGTAGAAGTTGATGACGTTTGCGCGCGTATGGGCGGCCGTCGTTGCGGCGTCGCTTGCCTCTGCGGCTTTGTAAACCTTGTAAGAGGCCGCGAAAGCGTCGATATCGGTGGTCTTGGCATTATCGGCCAAATACTCTTCGACGACGCCCTTAAGGCCTTTGATGGCGGTTCCGTCGTTGTCAGCGGCGGCCACATCGAAGAAGGGCCCATAAATCGACTGGCTGTAAATATAAAGGATATTGTCGAGGACTTTGGCGGAGTTGGTGTCGCCTTCGGTGACGAGGGCGTCATAAATCCGGCTCAGCGTGTTGTGCTCGACGGTCGAGCCATCGCTGAAATTAAGGAGGTCTTCGTTATAGACGCCGGAGGTCGGAGTGGCTTGGATATCGCCGCATCCGGCGAGAACGGCCACGGCCAAGGCGGCCGCGCCAAAGTGAAGAATGAGTTTCCCTTTATCTTGTCGCATAATAGCACGCTCCTCCCTTTTCCCAAAGTTCCGGATTCGTCAAAGTCGTTTTGTCGGGCACGCCATAGCCAACCGCGCAGACCTCGCTTAAGAGACTGCCCGTCATGGTCGCGGCGCCTTGGGCTCTGGTTTGATCCTGGGCTTCGATGAGTTCGGCGTATTCTTTCCAGCCCTTGGCCCAAGTCGTGAAGGCATCGTCCTTATCGGACTGCCTCTTGGTGGTCGAATAGTTCTCGAGTTCGCTCTTGAGCGAAGCATCGTTGAAGGTGATGGCCCCGCTGTTATAGAGCATTTGGAACTGATAGGTGGAAAGCGAGGTGTTGAAGGACTTGATGGCCGCGGTGATCTTGCCGCTGCGCGTGGTCCAATCGGAGCTTTGCTGTTTGTTGAAGTTGACGAAAGTCGTCATGGCCGCGGACGTTCCGGAAGCTGTATAAGTCGGATATTTGCCGGAAGTCGAATTCGGGGTGTAGACGGTGTAATAATCGTTGATCGAAGGAGAATTGACGGTATAAACGCCATTGCTCTTGACATCCGTTACCGCGGCTTCTTTGTACCCATTGCCATCGGCGACGATGCCATATTGCGAAAGGGCGCTGCGTTGGATGGTGATGAAGAAAATGCCCTGATAAGAAGTTCCGGAGCCGCCTCTGACCGCCAAGACGACTTGGCCGTCGCTGTCGGTCAAAACGTTATGGCTGAAGCTCGGAAGAACGTTCGTCGTATTGATTTGGAAACCCGGCAGGTTTCCAAACTGAGAGCTGTAAACGCCATGATAGTTTTCGGAAATGAGATCCTGCGAGGCCGGAGTGATCCCGTTGACGGCCGCATTGGCGGCAGTCACGGTTGAAGCATCCGCTTCGGAAGAGGTGGCGTTTATCTGAATCGCATTCGGGGTGACGACGCAAACGTTATGCTGGTTGAAATACTTGTTATAGATGATGTTGCGCGGATAGAAGGCATCGTTGCCCTCATTGACGACGTTTCCGTTGACATCCTTGATGACATCGGCGTTATCGAGAAGCGCCAAAGCCGCGCCAAAGGGAATTTGGCCGACCCCTTTGTCCTTGAAGAATTCGTTGACGGTCGTGCCGCTGTCGGTCAAAGCCTGCGTGGGATCGACATCGTTCGCTTGAGTGGCTTCTTCCTTAAGACCGGGTTGGAGAAGATAGGCATTGGCCGATCCATAGATCGAGGTGGCCTCGCGCTGATTGTAAAGGGAATCGAAAGCGTAGACCCCAAGTTTGTATTCGTGAATAAGATCGCTGGACATGACTTTGGTCATGATGCCATTGTCGCCATATTCGGCGGCGCTTGTGGAATCATCAGAATATTGTTTGGCCAAAGTGCCAAACGTCCATCGGTTGCTGTTATCGACGCTGGTTAAAGTGCCGCTATCGCCGATCTTGGCGCCGGCGAGTTGCAAGACGACGTCAGCGAGTTTGGTGGTTTCGCCGCCTTCGCCTGCGGTCGTGGATTCGCCGATTTTGTCTTGGGCGAATTCGTTGGCTTTGGCGGAAGCGAATTTAAGCAGGATGTGACGAGTGTGGTATGGCATCTGGTCCAAAAGCCAGCCTTGGTTTTTGGAACCCCAATCCGAAGAGAAGGGGAAGGCTTGAAGGGTCGCGCCATTTTCGGTGTATTCGCCATCTCTCATGGCTTCCAGGCCGTTGATATTGGTATCTCCGGTGCCGAAAGTGAGATAAATATCATTTTGGAACTGGGTTTTTTCCTCAGTGTAAAGATGATATTCATAAAGATCATCGATATTCTTGCAGCTATTGTTGGTGAGAATCTTCTCCCACTCCACTTCGTAGGTGGTGCCGTTGCTGCTGGCGTTCTTCTGAGCCGTTTGCTTATCGGCCAAGACGTCGGCCGTGGCTTTGGCCTTCAGGTTCGTCAGCGTGGTTCCGCCGATAGTGTCATAATAATGACGGACCAGAACTTCGTAGATTTTATCGAATTCGGTGCTTAGTGAACTGCCGGTTTTCTGGTAATCATTGAGCAGATCCTCGGCCGAGTAGCTGACACGGTTGCCCTGGGCATCCGTATAAGTAAAAATGGCGCCATTGTCAGTGGCGGTCGCAGCGTTGCAGGCGCTTAAACCCATGACGGCGGCGAACAATGCTACTAGTCCGAGTGCGCATTTCTTATTCTTCTTCATACGTGTGGACTCGTTCCTCCTTGAGCTAAATATTGCGAGATAAGTCTATTCTCTAAAAAGAATGGGTGCAACACAAAGTTTAACGCGTGCGCACGCGTGTTGCGATTAACTCTATAAAGGACAATCGTATCGTTTGCGCCATTATCAGATGAGCATTAGAATAGGGGCGCTTCGGGGAGGAAACATGGCGACACTAACAATCAAAAATCTGCACGTCAGCGTCAAGGGAAACGAGATCCTCCGAGGAGTCGATCTCGAGGTCAAGGAAGGCGAGACATTGGCTTTATTGGGACCCAACGGCCACGGCAAAAGCACGCTTTTGGCCGCGATCATGGGAAACCCTTCTTATACCGTGACGGAGGGGTCCGTTGTTTTCGATGGGCAGGATATCCAGGCTTTGACGCCCGATAAGCGCAGTTTGGCTGGTTTATTCCTCGCCATGCAATACCCGAGCGAAATCCCGGGTCTCAACAGCGCCGATTTTTTGAAGGCCGCCATCAATGCCCACCGGCAAAAACCGCTCAGCCTTTTCGAGTTTTATAACTCTTTACAGACGGCCTATTCCGATATGGGTATCCCTTTTGAGATGAGCAAGCGAAATCTCAACGAAGGTTTTTCCGGCGGCGAGAAAAAGCGCAATGAGATGCTGCAGATGAAGCTTTTGGCTCCTCGCATCGCCCTTCTTGATGAGATCGATTCCGGCCTTGACGTTGATGCCATGGGCATCGTCGCCGCTGCCATCCGCCAAGAGCAAAAGCGCGGAGGTGGCTTTCTCGTCGTCAGTCACTATGCACGTCTTTATGACATGATCAACCCCACCAAGACCGCTATTTTGATCAATGGTCGCGTCGTGGTCAAAGGCGGCCCCGAAATCATCAAGCGCATCGACAAAGAGGGTTACGAATGGATCAAAACCGAGTTCGGGATCCCCGTCGAAAAGGAGACCGATGCCCCAATGAACAGCGTTTCGATTGGGGCTTGCGCGACGAAAGTGAGATTGGATGATGCCAAAAAATAACGGTCTCAGCAAAGAAATCACTTATGTCGACGCCATTCCCGAAAAGGCCAGTTTCCTGGTTCCGGAAGAGGGTTCGCTTAAACTTCTTCTGGCTTCCTTCGGAGATTTGAAAGACTTTGAAATTGACGTGAGCGTGAATAAGAACGGAATGTTTCAAGGCGCCTTTGCGGATTTTTCCTCTTTCTCGGGGAAGGTCATTCTCAACGTCCGTTTATTGGGCGAAGGAGCTTCCTGCGATTGGCATCTCGCTTCCGTGGGCTCGAAAGGCGAAAAGAAGTCCTTCTTCACTTCGGTCACCCACGAAGCTCCCCATACGACCGCTTTGATGTCCAACTACGGCATCGCGCGAGGAAAAAGTTTTCTCGCCTTCTCCGGGACTTCCGAAATCCTAAACGGGAGCCGGAAAAGCACGACCCGCCAAAACGCCAAGATCATCGTGTTCGATAAAACCGCGGATGGTTTGGCTTCCCCGATTCTCAAAATCTCCGAAAATGACGTCGATGCCTCGCATTCCGCCGTCGTCGGGCGTCTCAATGAGGAGCATCTCTTCTATCTGGAATCGCGGGGTATCGGCGAGGAAGAGGCCAAACGTTTGATTGCCTTGGGGTATTTGAAACCCATCGAACGCTATTTTTCCGATCAATCTCTGGTCGCCCGAATCGATTCGGCAATCGAAGGAGGCATTTGAAAATGATCGATCCCTTTAAAATCCGGGAAGATTTCCCCATGTATCGGAACCATGTGATGATGCAAAAAAAGCCTCTCGTGTGGCTGGATAATGCCTCCACGACCTTTAAGCCCGACTGCGTTTTGAAAGCCGTCGGGGATTATTACACCTTGGAAACCAGCAACTCTCATCGCGGGGATTATGATCTTTGCTACAATATCGACCAAAAAATATTGGAGACTCGCCAAGACATCGGGAAATTTCTCAATTGCGATCCTACGGAAGTCGTTTTTACTTCCGGCACGACCGCTTCGCTCAACCTCGTGGCCTTTGGCTATGGAGTGAAATTCCTCAAGAAAGACGATGAAATCCTTTTGACTCAGGCAGAACATGCCTCCAATGTCCTTCCCTGGTATAAGGTTTCGGAGATGACGGGGGCCAAAATCAAATTCATCCCGTTAGATAAGGATGGGCGCCTCACCGTCGAGAATCTCCGCAAAACCATTACGAAAAAGACGAAAGTCGTGGCCGTGGCTCAAATCACCAATGTCCTAGGCTATATCGCCCCCTGCAAAGAATTGGCTAAGGTCACGCACGAATTTGGCGCCATCTTCGTGGTGGACGGAGCCCAAAGCGTCCCCCACATGAAAATCGACGTCAAAGACCTCGGTTGCGATTTTCTGGCTTTCTCGGGGCACAAACTTTGCGGACCCACCGGGATCGGTGTTCTTTATGGCAAATTCGCTTTGCTGGAAGAAACCGATCCTTTTATGACGGGCGGAGGCATGAACGCCAAATTCGATATGTGCGGAGATGTGGCTTATCTCGAACCCCCGTTGCGCTTTGAGGCCGGAACCCAAAACATCGAAGGAATCCTTGGGCTCGATGCCGCCGTGAAATATCTCATGGCCATCGGTCTCGACAACATCAATGACTACGAAGAGATGCTGAAAAAATATGCCGTTGAACAACTCGAGAAAACCGGGAACGCCATTATTTATAATGCCAAAAGCGAAGCCGGCATTGTGACTTTCAACGTCAAAGATGTTTTCGCTCAGGACGCCGCCACTTATCTCAACAGCCGTGGCATTGCCTGCCGGAGCGGACAACATTGCGCGAAGATCCTCATCAGTTATTTGGGGGTGCTCGCGACCGTGCGCGCCAGTTTCTATTTCTATACCACTAAGGAAGATATCGATGCCTTGGCCGACGCGGTCAAGCACGGAAAGGAGTTCCTCGATGCCTACTTCAATTGAACTCACTCCCGAAATGATGCGGGAGATCATCATGGATCATTACGCCTCCCCTCGTCACAAGGGGAAGCCGTCGGATCTCAAAGGCTATCTTTCCATCCATACGGATTCCGTCAATTGCATCGATGATTTCGAGGTTTATCTCAAAGCCGAAAAAGGTCTCGTCACCGATGCGAAATGGGATGGGATCGCCTGCACGATTTCCTCCGCTTCGACGGACATTCTTTGCGATCGCGTCATCGGCGAGAAATTCGCGGATGCCCAATACATCATCGCCCAATATCTCAAGATGATTAATGAGAAACCTTATGATGCTTCGGTTCTTGACGAAGCCATCGTTTTCCTGAACACCGGAAAACAGGCGGCTCGGATTCACTGCGCCACCATGGGTTGGACGGCCATGCAAGAGCTCCTCGAAAAAGAAGAAAAGGCTAAGTAACATGGCGAACACGAAGTTCTTAGACGAAGACTACAAGTATGACTTCAAAACCCAAGCCAAGGTTTTGTATACCACGGGGAAAGGCCTAAGCGAAAAGGTCGTCCGCGAGATTTCCGCTCATAAAAACGAGCCGGAATGGATGCTTGAATATCGTCTCAAAGGACTGAACATCTTCGAGAAGATGCCATTGCCCTCTTATGGTCCGGATCTCAGTTTCCTCGATTTTCCTTCCTATACTTATTTCACGAGGGTTTCGGCGAAAGAACAGCAAAATTGGAACGACGTTCCGCATGCGGTCAAAGAGACTTTCAATAAACTAGGAATCCCTGAAGCGGAACAAAAATATCTGTCCGGCGTCACGACCCAATTCGAATCGGAGGTCGTCTACCACAACATGCTGGATGAAGTGGAGAAAAAAGGCGTCATTTTCCTTTCCACGGACATGGGGCTTCAATTATTCCCGGAGCTCTTTAAAAAATATTTCGGATCGGTCATCCCCATCGCCGATAACAAATTCTCCGCTCTCAACAGCGCGGTCTGGAGCGGCGGCTCTTTCATTTACGTGCCCAAAAACGTCCATCTCGAAAAACCTCTGCAGTCTTATTTCCGCATCAATAACGAAAAAACCGGACAGTTTGAACGGACGCTCATCATCTGCGATGAAGGTTCTTCCATCAATTACGTCGAAGGCTGCACTGCTCCGATTTATAGCCAGGAATCCCTGCATACCGGCGTCGTGGAAATCGTGGTTCTTAAAGGCGCCCGCTGCCGTTACACCACGATTCAAAACTGGAGCAACAACATCGTGAACATGGTGACCCAAAGAGCCTTGGTCGAAGAAAATGGGTTGATGGAATGGGTCGATGGCAACATCGGATCCATGAGGAACATGAAATATCCCGCCTGCATCCTTAAAGGAGACGGGGCCCGGGGCTCCGTTATTTCCATTGCCGTGGCGGGCAAGAACCAATTCCAGGATAACGGAGCGCGGATGATCCATCTTGGGAAAAACACTTCTTCGACGATCGTTTCCAAATCGATCGTGAAAAACGGGGGAACGGTCAATTACCGCGGAACGGTGCGAATGACGCCTTCGGCCGATAACGCTCATTCCCATGTCGAATGCGACACTTTGATTTTGGATGACAAATCCCATAGCGACACTTATCCGAAGAACGAGATTCAAAACGGGACTTCCTATATTGAGCATGAAGCCACCGTCAGCAAAATCAACGAAGAGGAACTGTTCTATCTCATGAGCCGCGGCATCAGCGAATCCGAAGCCACTCAGATGATCGTCATGGGTTTCATCGAGCCCTTCGCCAAAGAGCTGCCGATGGAGTATGCCGTGGAGTTGAATCAACTGATTAAAATGGATATGTCCGATTCCATCGGATAAGGTATGGCATGGATTTTGATGTGATTGTGGTCGGTGGGGGACACGCCGGGGTCGAAGCCAGCGCCGCCGCGGCGCATCTGGGGATGCGGACGCTTTTGTGCACCCTTAATGCCAGCATGATCGCCAATACGCCCTGCAATCCTCACATCGGTGGATCGGCCAAAGGAATCGTGGTTAGGGAAATCGATGCCTTAGGCGGCATGATGGGGATCTGCGCCGATCATCATCCGCTTCAAATCAAGATGCTGAATACCGGCAAAGGACCTGGCGTCCAATGTCTTCGCGCCCAGGTGGATAAACGCGCTTACCCCGCCTACATGCAGAGTCTTCTCGCGAAGATTCCGAATTTAACGATCAAAGAGTGCCAAGTCAAGGAACTCCTTTACGATGATGAAAAGGTGTACGGAGTCCTTACGGACGCCGGAGAAAAAATAACTGCGAAAGCGGTCATCATCACAACTGGAACCTATATGGAAAGCACCATCATCTCCGGAACCGATGTGCATGCGGGCGGACCGGATGGCGAAAAATCTTCCACCGGTCTTTCAAAATGCCTGCAAAAAATGGGTTTGGAAATTTTCCGGCTTAAGACTGGAACCCCTCCGCGTCTCAAAAAACAAAGCATCGATTTCTCCAAAGGCGAAATCCAATACGGGCAGGAGGGGGAACTGGCTTTCAGTTTCGCCACCAAAAAATTCACGCCGCTGAAGGATCAGCTTCCTTGTTATCTCATTTACACCACCCCTGAAACCATTCAGATAATTAAGGATAATCTTTGCAAATCCGCCATTTTCAATGGCGTTATTCAAGGCATCGGGCCCCGTTATTGCCCCGCGATCGAGAGCAAGGTCGTGCGCTTTGCGGACAAACCTCGGCACCAGCTTTTTCTTGAGCCGGAGTTCGAATTTGGCGATTCGATTTACCTCCAAGGATTTTCGACGGGCTTTCCCCATGACCTTCAGGAACGCCTTGTCCATTCCCTCCCCGGTCTAGAACATGCCGAGATCCTTAAATGGTCCTATGAAATCGAATATGATGCGATAAAACCCCTTCAATTCGATCCGTCTTTGCGAATCAAGAAATATGAAGGCCTATATGGGGCGGGACAAATCTGCGGGACATCCGGTTATGAAGAAGCGGCAGGTTTAGGCCTCATGGCGGGCATCAACGCCACGCGATGGATTCAAGGCCAAGAACCCCTTATTTTAAGGCGGGACGAATCCTATATCGGAGTCATGATCGATGACCTCGTGACGAAGGGAACGGATGAACCTTATCGGCTCATGTCTTCGAGAGCCGAATATCGTCTTCTGCTCCGTCACGATAACGCCGATTTCCGGTTGATGAAACATGGTCATGAAGTGGGTCTTATTCCTGAAGAAAGGTATAACGATTTCTTGAATAAATACCGAAGGATAGACGAAGCCACCGCTCTCATGAGCGAACACAATGTCGCTGATCGCAAAGGGTGTGCCGAATACCTAAAAGAGCATGGTTTTGCGGATGATAACCTTGGGCACAAGGGTATCGATCTTCTCAAAAGACCGGGACTTGATTATCGGGGAATCGCCAAGTTCATGCCGGAGTTAAAGGAGTACGTTTTCGATGATGGGGCGGTCTTGGCCTTAGAGACAAAAGTCAAATATGAAGGGTATATCGAAAAGGAACTTCGAGATGCCAAAGAGAACGCCAAACTGGAAAACATCCGCCTCCCCAAAGGCGTAGACTATCAGAAAGTGGATGGCTTAGCTCTTGAAGCTCGTCAGAAACTTAACGCCGTTCAGCCCCTGACCCTGGGTCAGGCGAGTCGAATCTCCGGAGTCAATCCTGCCGATATTTCGATCTTGATTTTGACTCTCAAGAAGAAAGGACTTCTATGACTTACGAAGAATTGGAAAAGGCCTTAGTCCCCAAGGTGATTTTATCGGAGGCGATGATCGCTCAGTTAAAGGCGTATGCCGCTTTGCTGAAAGAATGGAATGAGAAGATGAATCTGACCGCCATTTCTGAAGAAAGCGAAGTCATTGAAAAGCATTTTTATGATTGTCTTATCCCTGCAAAGGCCTTTTCGTTTGAAGGAAAAAGCATTTGTGATTTGGGCACGGGAGCCGGCTTTCCGGGTCTCGTTTTGGCCATTGCCTTCCCGACGAGTCAGATCACCCTCGTCGACGCCACTTTAAAGAAGGTTCATTTTCTTGAAGAAGTGATCAAATCGCTAGGTTTGAAAAACGTCAAAATCGTTAATGGGAGAGCCGAGTCTTATTCGGCTCGGGAGTCTTTTGACATCGTGACGGCCCGCGCGGTCGCTCCTCTTCCTGAATTATTGGAGATTTCGGTGGCCCTGGTGAAAGTGGGTGGCATCTTCTTGGCCATGAAGGGCTCGAAGGGAAAAGAAGAATTGGCCGCCAGCAAACATGCGATCGAGGCCCTTCATCTCAACGTTGATAAGATCGATGAGGATTCTTTGCCTTCCGGCGACGGGGCCAGAGTTAACATCTTTTTCAAGAAAAACCATAAGACCGAAAGTCAATTCCCTCGTTCTTGGTCGGAAATCGAAAAGAAGCCGCTTTGATTAGCTGGCTGTTGGCCTTAATTTTCGGATTATTTAGGACTGTGGATAACTGTGAAACTTCTTTTTTGATGTTCCACGGATATAAAATATCCTCATGACTCGAATCATCAGCGTCGCCAACCAAAAGGGCGGGGTCGGCAAAACTTCGACGGCCATTAACCTCGGCTCGGCCATGGCGCACTTCGGGAAAAGCGTGCTTTTGGTGGATTTCGATCCCCAGGGGAACTCCGGGCGGGGTTTAGGGGTTGATGTGACGGTTCTGACCCAAACCATTTATGACGCCATAACGGGCAGCTGCGATATCACCAGCATCATTTTGAAAACCAGCGATCCTAAGCTTTCGCTCATTCCTTCGAACCTTAAATTGGCTTCTCTCGATTCCCATATGCAGAGTTTGGGGGAGAAAAATCCTTTCTTTATCCTCAAAACCGCTTTGTCGACCTTAAGGGAAAAATATGACTTCATCATCATCGATTGCCCCCCTTCTTTGGGTCTTTTGAACATCAACGCCTTAGTGGCTAGCGAATCGGTCATCATTCCGGTCCAATGCGAATACTTTGCGATGGAAGCGGTGGGGGCCATCCTTTCCTCGATCACCAAAGTGCAAAACGACTACAATCCCAAGCTGAAGATCGAAGGCTTCCTTCTCACCATGTATGATCCCAGAACTTCCTTAGGAACCGAAATAGCCCAGCAAGTTCGAGGCTTATTCAAAGAAAACACCTTTGTCACGACGATACCGCGGAACATTTCCATTCCCGAAGCTTCCGCGCGGGGGGAAGCCGTTACTTCGTTCCGCCCGACCGCCCAAGGATCGTTAGCCTATTTCGCTTTGGCCAGGGAGGTCATGGACCATGCGCAATAAAAGCAAATTGAACGACTCCTTGGCCGAGCTTATCAAGAAGTTCTCCAAAAACGACGTCATCGCCGAGATGGAGAAGGAATATCAATCCGTGGCCGCCAAAAACATTCCCTTGGCTCTTATCGACGACAACTCGTTCGTGAAGCGGGTCGAAATTCCTCCGGAGGTGGTGGACCGCATTGGCAAAAGCATTTCCGAAAAAGGTCTCTTCAATCCTTTGGTCGTCCGCCCGAGTGGCTCTCATTACGAGCTTATTTTGGGTCGGAAAAGGTATTTTGGGGCCAAGAAAGCCCAACTTCGGGAAGTCCCGGCCGTCATCGCTGAAGTCAGCGACGAGGAAACGCTTCTGATGCTTCTGGCGGATACCCGCGACCAACGCGAAGGCAATGTGGTGGAAATGGCGCTCGTCTATGGCGAATTGGCCAAACGATTCGATTATTCGCAATCCACCTTGGCCAATCTCTCCCATCAATCCCGTTCGCAGGTCACGAACACGATGCGGATTCTTTCCTTGCCCGATAACGTCATCGCTGAGATTAGTTCCGGCAAGCTTTCCTATGGGCATGCCAAAGCCATCGCCAGCCTCTCCGACGAGGAAATCGAAGAAGTGGTCAGACTCATCCACGAAGAGGCTCTCTCCGTGCGTCAAACCGAAGCCCTGGCCAAAAGTTATTCCAGCGTTCCTCCGGCGGCCCCGACCGAGGCGGATTTTCTGAAAAAAGAATTCGCCGCCTCTTCGGTCCTCATCCGCAAAACCTCGGTTACCCTCTCTTTTAAGAGCGAAGACGAAAAAAACGCCTTCGTCAAAAAGGCCATACGCCAATGAGCGAAGCCACTCCCCGGGAGTTATTCTCCGTCCAGATCGATCCGCCGCGGAAAGCCCTTCAAGCCCGCTGCTTGATTTATTCGGTTTATGACAATGGCGTTTTGACGGTTTTGGAAACCGATCCTTATTGCCAAGACAATCTTTTTCTCGCGGGTCATGCCTTCCAGTTTTTGAGCAAAGAAGATCTTTCGGATTTCATCCTCTTCGCCGAAGAGTGGGCCGCCAAGTTGAAAGATTGCCCCTATGATCTCAATCTTTCCGACTTTCAAGGATCGCAGTTCCACCTTTCGCTTGGCGGGAAAATGATTTCAGGATCTTATTTCTTGACGGACCTTCGAAAAGCCGGGACCGATCGGACGGTTTCCAAACAAGCTCTGAAGATCATGGAGTGGGATAACCGGATCGTCGGCTTCGTCCAATCGTTTTTGCAGGAGCATCTGCAAAAACTCAAAGGCGGCTTAAAACCCCTGCCGAAGGATATTTCCTTATTGGATAACCTCCGTCCGGTTTCTCGTTATTTGGCGTTTTTGGATAAAACCGACGGGCATGGCTATTTTCTCAAAGTCGAATCCAAAGAGGAAGGCGCCAAAGCGGCCGCCAAAAAAGTCTTTTTAGGAAAAGATTATCCCTCGGGCGACGTTTTTAATTCCTGCCTCACCCTCATCGCCCAAAAAGCCCTCGTGATATTGGATGCTTCCGCCTCCCGCAAAGATTTCGACGTCGCCCATAGCGCCCTGACGAAAGAGATTTCCAAGGCTTCCCTTGGGTCCTTGACTTATGTCGAGGCGGCTTATTGGCTCGACCTCAGCTATGTTTATTTTCTTTTGGGCAACGGGCTGATCACGAGTGAGACGAAAGCCTCTTATCTTCATGTCCCCGTCGCCGTCGCGACCCTGATCGCCGACAGCCAAAACGCCACCGAAGAGAGTTATCTTTTTTTTCAAAGAGCCGGCAAAGAAGAATGGGCGCCGCTCCGGATCTCGCCGATTTACTTCTTCTTGGAGTCGGTTTTCGTGGAAGCTCATCCCGCTCCCGAAAAGGCGAGGACCCACCAGGCTTAGGTTTTGCGAATTGTTTGCTTTCACATCCCTTGTGTTTTGGTTTTTATCGCGTACAATAAAGTCAACTTCAGGGCGACGATAATTTCGTCGACTGGCGGTATAGCCCGCAAGCGGATCAATGGGTCAGCATGAATTGGTGAAATTCCAAGGCCAACGGTAAAGTCCGGATGCGAGAAGCAAAACAAGAGAGTCCCCCCGAAGCGAGAATGGGGGATTTTTTCTTCTTTATGGCCTATCGCAGTTGGATAACTTTAGGATTGGCTCTGGTCTATGCGATTCTATTCGTCCGCGTATATGCCTCAGAGAAAAGAAGAGCCTCTTTTAATTGGGTGCGTTTTTCCTCGCGTGTGGCGATTTTCGGCGCTATCTCAACGATTCTTTATATCGTTCCGATTTTTCAGATTCAGCTTCCGTTCTTTCCGACTTTCCTGCAACTTCATTTTGACGAAATACCCGCTTTCATCGCGGGTTTCGCTTATGGTCCTTTGACGGGTTTCGCCATTTTGCTGATCAAGACGCTGATTAAGCTCCCTTTGACGACCACCTTGGGCGTGGGCGAGCTTTCGGATTTGGTTTTCTCGACTTTCTTCGTGGTTCCCGCCGCGCTGATCTACAAAAAGATGCGAAACATGAAAGGGGTGGCGATCGGTTTTGCGGTTTCCACGGTTTTGCAGCTTCTCGTTTCCGCGGTTTTGAATGTCTACGCCATGCTTCCTTTTTATATGTTCGTCATGGGCTTTTCTTACAGTTCATTATTGGCGGCCTGCCAGGCCGTCAACCCTTCCATCAGGGATTTGGGATGGACTTATGCTTTGTACGCGATCATCCCTTTGAATCTCATCAAAGACGCGGCCGTCATCCTGGTCACTTTCTTCGTTTATCGCAGCATTCATCGTTTTCTCCATTTCGAGAAAACATAAGATTTTTGTTGGGCTTTTGCCAGCGTCTAATCCTTAGGCGCGGGCTTTTTTAATCCCAAAATCTCCGCTTGGGTCGGTTCGATTCGGCACCCCCTCTTAACGTTTCCGAATTGCCGCATTTTCTTAGATCCGGAGGATCGGCCCCCAAACTCTGTATCGATTCTTCGCTGATGCAAAATCACCGCAGGCGGGGTCGTTCACGAGGAAAAAGAAAAAAGCCCTGGGATTCGTTCCATGGCTTTGGCGGCTGAGGCAAGCCGTTACTTCTTTTTTTCTTCGATGGCGCCGACCGGACAGGCCGCGATGATGTCGTTTAAAGCGGCTTCGTCTTTGGCTTCGCCGATGACTTGGCTTTTTCCCTCATCGTCGAAAGCGAAAATTTCCGGATCGGTTGAGATGCAGAGGCCGCAGCCGATGCAGATCTCCTTGTTGACTTTGACCTTTTTGAACATGGATATTACCTCCTAATGGCAACATACGAATTATAGGGATATCCGACCCCATATTCAACAAATCAGAATTTCTCTCCTCCCCAGTCGCTTCTAGCCCGCTTCTAGAGTAGAATAACCACGGTCACCATGAGAACGCGAGTGGAGAAGTGGGCGCCTTACCGAGCGAGGATAAAACGCACCCCGGATAAAAAATTCCCGCCTCGGACCATCGAAGTGCGGCAAACGCATGCCGACCAGGTGGCGCTTTCGCAAACGGCCGCCTCAAGTTGCGCCATCGCTTATCAAACCTTGCCGACCCTCAAGACGAAGAAACCTACGCTTTATGTCGTATATGCCCGGAGAAAACGGATTTGGCTTATCATTAAGATAACGAGTTTCGTCTTCGTGGCGGTCGTCTTTGTGTGTCTTTGGTTCTTGTGGGTCGAGAAATGAGCAAAATGGAGAATAAGGAAAAAATCATCTCAGTGGCCATTGACGGGCCGGCGGCGGCGGGGAAAAGCACCGTCGCCAAAAAAGTCGCCCGCATTTTGGGCTTCACTTATATCGATACCGGAGCGATGTATCGCGCTTTCACGAACGCCGTCATCGAAAAAGGCCTTGACCCCAAAAGAGAAGACCAGGCCATTACTTTGATTCCCGGCATGACCATCGATTTGTTGGAAGACGGCCGCGTGGTCTGCAACGGCGAGGACGTGACGAAAGTGATACGGCAGCCGCTCGTTTCCGGCAATGTCAGCTTCATCGCCGCGATCAAACCGGTCCGTTTGGCGCTCGTGGAGATGCAGCGGACCATGGCCGAGAAAAAACCCGTCGTCATGGATGGGCGGGATATCGGGACTTATGTCCTTCCCAACGCCCAAGTGAAGATTTTCCAAATCGCCTCCGTGGAGACCCGAGCGGTCCGCCGCTATGAGGAAAACCTCGAAAAGGGCATCAATACCACGTTGAAAGAAGTCGAAGACGATGTGAGGAACCGCGATCGAATCGACTCCACCCGCGATTTCGCTCCTTTGAAAGCCGCCCCGGATTCCGTTTTCATCGATACGTCCTATTTGACCGTGGATGAAGCGGTGGAAGCCGTTCTTAAAGTCATCCGCGACAAGACCGGAATGGAGATCCCCCCATGGCACTAGGCACCGTCGCGCTCGTCGGGGCCCCTTCTTCGGGCAAATCGACGATTTTCAATCGCATCGTCGGAGAGAGAAAATCCATCGTCGAGCCCACGCCGGGCGTGACGCGCGATCGTCTTTATTCGAAAGCCACCTGGCTGACGAAGGAATTCACGATCATCGACACCGGCGGCCTCACGATCAAGGACGCGCCCTTTCAAAGCCAGATTCGGATGCAGGTCGAAGTCGCCATCGAAGAAGCCGATCTGATCGTTTTCGTCTTGGATGGCAAACTCGGCGTGACCAACGACGACCGCTTCATCGCCAAGCTTCTTTATCGCTGCGGGAAACCCGTTTTGGTGGCGGCCAATAAAATCGATAACATCGAAGAAGTCAGCAATCAGGCGGAGTTCTATAAATTAGGGTTGGGAGATCCCTTCATCGTCTCGGGGGCCCATGGCATCGGCATCGGCGATCTTCTGGATAAAATCATCGCGCTGTTGCCGGAGAAAAAGACCGTCGATTACGGAGACGCCATCGCTTTTTCCATCATCGGGCGCCCCAACGTCGGGAAATCCTCCCTTGCCAATAAACTGTTGGGACAGGATCGGAATATCGTTTCGGACATCGCCGGCACCACCCGCGATCCGGTCGACACTCCTTTTGCGCGCGATGGCCAAAACTACGTCGTCATCGATACGGCGGGTCTCGTCAAGCGAGGCCGCATCTACGAAGCCATCGACAAATACGCCGCTTTGCGGGCTTTGGAAGCCATCGAGCGGAGCGAGGTGGCCGTCTTCGTCATCGATGCCTCGGTGGGGATCATCGAGCAAGACAAACACGTCGTCGGCTATGCGATGGATGGGAAGCGAGCCATCGTCGTCGTGGTCAACAAATGGGATCTGGCCAAGAAAGAAAAAGAGAACAAAGTTTCTTTCACGCAAGACCTGAAGGCGCAGTTCAAATTCTTGGATTATGCGCCGGTCCTTTACGTTTCGGCGGAGACGGGAGAGGGGCTTTCCGAGATCCTTCCGGCCGTCAAAAAAGCCCATGAGGCCTTCAATCGCCGCATTCCGACTTCCGTCCTTAACGATATCATCACCGACGCCCAGGACATGAACCCGACCCCGAATTTCCATAATGGCCGGCTCAAGATCCTGTTCTCGAATCAAGTGGGGGTCCGCCCGCCGACTTTCGTCCTCTTCTGCAACGATCCCAAAACCGCTCATTTCTCCTATACCCGCTATCTCGAAAATCGGATTCGGGCCTCCTTCGATTTCTCCGGGACCCCCATAAACCTCATTTACCGGATTCGGAAATAGCCACTTTTGAGGGTTCTCAATTGTAAAAATTGATTCTTGGATTTTGTCTTGTTATCCGATAAAATCTCGTCTTTGTTTTTGATTCAGTCTTTAAAGTCACAAACGTGTCATTGGCCCAAGAAAAACCTTAAAAACGCGGAAAATCGGGCTTTTTTGGTAAATTTTCCTTGAAAGGGCTTTCTCTATATAATGACAATAGAAGTCAATTAAAGGGGAATGGACCCTCATTGAATCCGAAGGCATCTAACTTTCTTCTTTGGCGCCCCCCTTGCAGGGATAAAAAAGCGGTGCTAGGTTAGTGGTAACCAATTTAGCAAAGGAGGATTTATCCATGAACAAAGCTGAATTAGTCGAGAAGGTCGCCGCGCAAGCCGAGCTCTCGAAGCGAGATGCCGAGGCCGCTGTCGATGCCGTTATCGAAGTTGTCACCGAGACGCTCGTCAAGGGCGAAGAAGTGAAGCTTTCTGGTTTTGGCATTTTCGTAAAGAAGCAGAGAGCCGCCCGTGAGGGAACCAATCCTGCCACTCAACAGAAGATCTCCATCCCGGCTTCCGCCAGCGTTGCTTTCAAAGTCTCCAAAGCGCTCAAAGAGAAGCTGAACTAATTACTTAACCAGCCTTAAGTGAAGAATGAGCCCCGGTCGCAAGATCGGGGCTTTTCTTAATCTAGGAAAAGAAGAAACGGATTATTGTGTTACTATAATCCCATGCAAGAGGAAGCCTATAACGATTTAAAGCAGCTCTTCCTGGCCCATGGCCATCGTCTTTACATCGTGGGTGGGACCGCCCGGGATCTTCTCTTGGGGAGAGGCTACGACGACCTGGACTTCGCGACGGAAGCCACGCCCGACGAAGAGAAGGCCTTTTTGCCTGAGGCTTCCTATGTTTACGCCAAATATGGTTCGGTTCGGATGCCCTACGGGAAAAAACACGTCGATATCACGACCCTGCGGGCGGAAGAAGGCTATCGCGATTTCCGCCATCCGGGCACCGTCGTTTTCGTCAAAGATCCCAAACTCGATTATGCGCGGCGCGATTTCACCATCAACGCTTTGTATCTCGACGAGGGCTATGGTCTTTTGGATTATTGCGGGGGCTTGGATGACCTGAATGACCGGCTCCTCCGTTTCGTGGGCGATCCCGCCACGCGCGTCCGCGAAGATCCGCTCCGCATCATCCGGGCCGAAAGATTCGCTTTTTCCTTAGGTTTTTCGATCGAACCTCAGACCCAAAAGGCCCTCGACGACGCGCGCGATCTCTTAAAAGAACTCAACCCCGCGAAGATCGAGGAAGAGCGGCGAAAGGGCTGGAAAGGCAGATTATGACCAAGAACGCTTTTTCGAGCGCGGTGGATTTCCGCTACGCCTTATTGGACTCCTATAAGCGACTCAACATCTCCGAAGATGAATTGGCGGTCATCCTCATGATCGATCTGCTTTCCAAGCAGGGGAACGTTTTCATCACCGCTGACATGCTGTCGCTCAAAATGAATCTCAAACCCGCCGAAATCGATAAGGCCATGGTGGGTCTCGTCAACCGCAATTTCATCGCCTTTGAAACGGGCAAAGAGGGGATGCGGACTTCGCTGGATGGCCTTAAGGCCGTGGTCTATGGCACTTTTCAGAAGACGATTGAGCGGGAGCAGGCCAACCTTCTGTCCAAAGACCGCGCCGACCGCTTATCCGGGCTCTCGAAGTTCTTCGAAGAAAACCTCGCGAGGTCGCTGTCGCCTCTCGAATCCCAGACGATGGCCGATTGGCTTGAAGCCGGCTATTCGGACGAGGAGGTCAAAGGCGCGCTGCTCGATGCCCTCCACGAAAGAAAGCGGACCGTCCGCGCCGTCGACAAACTTCTCCGGGCCAAGCGGATGGATCATGATTTAGCCAAAGAAGGGGCTTCCGCGGTTACCGAGAATTGGGACAAAGACATCGATTCCACGGTTCAGATCGCCAAATCCCTGTGGGGGGTGGGCGATGACAAAAAGTGAGGCGGTCGTCGCCTATCTCCATCAAAAATACCCGGGCGCCAAAACCGCGCTGATTTTCTCGGATCCCTTCGAAGGCCTGGTCGCGATTATGCTGAGCGCTCAGACGACCGATCGCTCGGTGAACCTCGTGACGAAGGCTCTTTTCGCCCGTTTCCCGACCCCCGAAGCGATGGCGAAGGCTTCTTTGAAGGAGCTTGAGAAAGACCTTCATTCCCTTGGTTTCTATCACAACAAAGCCAAGAATCTTAAGGCTTTGTCGTCTGAAATCGTGAGCCTTTATGGCGGGGCGGTTCCGCGCACGATGGCAAAGCTTCTCCTCCTTCCCGGCGTGGGGACCAAAACCGCTGGGGTGTTCCTTTTGGAGACGGCCTCCCGGCCCGCCATCCCCGTGGATACGCACATCCAAAGAATCGCGCTGCGCCTGGGTTATGCCAAAGCGGCCGACGACCCCTGGGCCATCGAAAAGAAACTCGAAAAAGCCTTTCCCTCGAAAGAATGGATTTTCCTTCATCACGCCCTCATCGATTTCGGCCGAAGCCAATGCCACGCGAAGAACCCTTCTTGCGAGGCCTGCGGGCTCCGAAATTACTGCCGCTTCAAGAAATAAGCGTCGACGATCGGAAGATAGTCATAACGGGGATGGTAGCCTTCTTTTACGATATGGCCGTGCGTTTTGATTTCCGCCATCGGAATTGATTTCCGGGGTTTTTTCTCATAGAAATCGCAGACGTAAGAGGCCGGAAGGAGATAGGTCTCGCCCAAGGCATAGCAATTGATGAGGAAAAAGGCGAGGCCGCCGTTCCGGATGACGCTCCGAAGGTGGGTGATCTGCTGCGGTTCGATGTTCGTGAGCGGGAAGGAAGTCTTGGAGCGGGTGGATTTGGCCTCGAAATCCAGATAGCGGCCTTGGTAAACGCCATTGTAATCGGTCGTGGATTGGGTTTCGAAATAGGCTTGGGTTATCTTGGCGCCATGCGAATAATCCACCTTCACGACATTGATGGGGGTGGGACGCTTGTAAACGAGGGCCAGGTCTTTCGAAAGGTAATAGGCATTGGAATCGTTGATGTCCTTTTCGAAGCCCATGCCCCGGTTGGCCGCGCCGACGATTTTCCGTTTGATTTTCTGGGGGGCCTTCACGGCTTTGGGCGGGATCACGCCCGCCGGGTAATGGATCGTCATTTGAAAGCCTCCGCGATGGCCTCATCCCACATCTCAGGCGTGAACGGGGTTCCGGCATTAAGCGATGAGACGGCCTTATTGAGCGGGGGCGGCAGGTGGCGGAGGTGGCCTAAGGTCTTTTTGTATTCCCGGGCCAAAATATCCTTTCGGGCTAAGACCGCTTTGTAGAGGTCGAGCAGGTTAAAGGCGTCCGCCAAGGCATCATGAGCCCGCCCTTCGAAAGGAACCTCGAAGACCTTGAGATAGTTGGCCAAGGAAAGCGGGTTGCTGTTGGGATCTTGGACGTATTGGGACAAATAGGCCGAGAAATCGAAGTCGCAGCGGTTGATTTCGTGGGCTATTTCTTTCGATGATTCGGGGTTATAGAGCACGGATTGGTTGACGATGCGAAGATCATGAGACCCGAAAGTGACAAAAAGGCAGCTCTCCCAATATTTGCCGACGTATTTTCGGAACCGCGTTTCGGTTTCGGCGAAAGCGCGGCCTTCTTTATCCAATTTGGCCTGGCTGATGCCGGTCAGGTCCAGCACGACCGATCCGATGGGGTGGTGGGCTTTGACGAAGGCCTTGAAGCCCGGCAGGACTTTTTTGACGGTGAGATCGTCATTGAGAACCGCGACATAGGCTCCGATTTCGATCATCTCATGGGAGAATTGGGTGCCCTCCAAATCGAGGAAAACGAGCGCGCGGCGGTCTTTCACGATTTTCTCGAGGCATTTCATGGCTACGATTGTAGCACTCCCGCCCTTATTTTAGAGAACAAGCGGCGATCAAGGCCTCGGAAAAGGGAAAGGCCGAAGCGGCGTCCTTTTGGGGCGGAAGGGAGCCCACCCTCCCCATCGCCGTAGAGAAAAGCCTGGCCAGGCCTTTTTATTTCTTCAGCGCCCGAATCGCGATAAACGTCGGGATGTTCAGATCTTTCAAGCGCCCTTCGTCATTGACGTCCTCATAGACCGCTTCGATGGAAAAGCCAGCTTCGAGGAGAGCGGAAATCGTCTCCCCCGACGTATGGGAGAATTCGACCCCGCTGTCGGTTTTCTCCATTTCCGTCCGCTCATCTTCGTCTTTAAGCGGATTGAAGGGGAAATGCCATTTGATCTCTTTTTCTTTCTCATCCGTCAGGAAATTGACCCCGTTGTCGAACCCGCCGACGAAAATCCCGCCTTTTTTGAGGACCCGGGCCACTTCTTTGAAGATGGGCCTGATTTTCTCGGCGTACACCAGGCTCACCGGATTGACCACGAGATCGAATTCGCCGTCGCTGAAGGGCAGTTTTTTCGTCATGTCGCCTTTTATGGCCCGTAGGGGATAGCCTTCGCGCTGGGCGACCGCAAGATCGCTCTCGATCTGCTTTTCCGAATAATCCAGCAACGTGCATTCGGCCCCCTTGAGGGACAAAAGGACCATCTGCTGCCCGCCCCCGGAAGCCAAGCCCAGGATTTTTTTGTTTTTGAGGGGGCCCAGCCAGGCTTTGGGCGCCGCCTTGGTGGGGGTCAGATAAAACGGCCAGGCTCCCTTTTTGATGGCCTGGCACCGCTGGTGGTCAAAGGGGAGGCCCCATTTCCAGCCATTGGCGATCCATCTTTCGATCGTTTCAATATTTTCGTCTTGGTATTTGCCCATGGATGAATCTTAGCATAGGCAAGGAACCATCGGGGCATTCTTCGCTGGGAAAAGGCTTTTCGAAAGACGTTTCCCCCCTTCGCTTTTTTGCCTGCGCTTTTCGTTGCCTCTTCGCCTGGCTTTCCCTATAATTGAAGGGCCGCATTATGGACACCAAAATCGAACTCGCACCCAAAGCCATCCTCGATGAGAAATTCACCAAGGACGTAAAGGGGTACAACTCCGATGAAGTCGACGCTTTCCTCGATCGGATCATCAAGGATTACGTGGCCTTCGACAATGCCCTGAAGCAAGATGCGGCCGCGCTTGAGGGATTGCAAAACGAGATCCAGGCGCTCCAAAATGCCGGAGCCCAGTCCGGGCAGAGCCAAGCCGCCTTGGCGGATCGGTTCCATAAGCTCGAGCTCGAGAACGCCTCGCTCCATAATCGGATCGATGGCATTAAGCCAGGGGACAACCCGACGGTTGAGAACATTCAATACATTCAGCGCATCAACCAGCTCGAGGATTTCCTTTATTCGATTGGCTACGATCCGAATTCCCTCAAAAAGCGAAGTCAGTGAGAACGATTCCGACCTGGACGACTGCTGGCCAATACCAGAGGAAAGTCCATGCTCGCACGGTCTGCGATGACCGTAGTGATTGCGCTAGGTCAATTCATAAACCTAGGTACGCAGGAGTGCGTAACGGCGGGCGAATATCCCTCGCGGATAGGAACCCCCAAGGTGCCACAGAGACGAGCCCGTCAGCAATGGCGGGATGCAACGAGGCAAACCCCGCAAGCGAGAAACCCAAATTTGGTAGGGGAAGGAGGCAACTCTAAGTTGAAGAGGAACCCCCCAGAGAAATCTGAGATTAATTGTCGCCCTCGACAGAACATGGCTTATAGGGCCGGAAACTCATTTGCTTCAAAAGGAGGAGACCGATGAACATCCCAACGAAAATCACGGTGGCGCGAATTGCCGCCGTGGGGTTATTGCTCGTCGGCCTTTTCATTTGCGATCTTATCCCGAATTTCTCCCCGCTGATGCTGGGGGAAGGGGTGAATCTCGCTTATCTGACCGCCGTGATCGTCTTTGCGCTGGCTTCCGCGACCGATGCCATTGACGGAAGGCTCGCAAGGCGCTGGCATCAAGTCACCGATTTAGGCAAATTCCTCGATCCCGTCGCCGACAAGCTTCTCGTCGATTCGTTGCTGATTTATCTGGCGGTGGCCCATTTTGGGCTATCGACGCTGACCCTCCCTCTTTTTTGCGTCATCCTCATGATCCTCCGGGATCTCGTCGTGGACGGGATCCGGGTCTTGGCCGCGAGCAAAGGCGTCATCTTGGCCGCCAATAGCTTCGGAAAACTCAAAACCGCCCTTCAGATGGCGGCCATCCCCCTCGTGCTGCTCAATGGCTGGCCCTTCTCTTATTTCGATTTGTCTTGGAATCCCGCTTACCGCATCGCCACCCTCGTCGTCTATCTCGCGACCTTGGCGAGCCTTTTCTCCGGGGTCGTTTACGTGATTCAGAACCGCGGGGTCTTCAAGGAGGGCCCGGCAGCGTGATCGATTACGACAAGGCGCGGAAGGCCTTGGAGGCCCTCAAAAAGCGCCATCTTACCTTAGGGGCGGTCGAAAGCCTCACCGGGGGGCTCTTCAGCGCTTCCTTATGCGCGATCCCCGGCGCTTCCAAGGTCTACTATGGCTCCCTCGTGACCTATAACGCGAAGGAGAAAGCCAATCTTCTGGGCGTCCCGCCAAAACTCATCGAACGCTTCGGAATCGTTTCCCAGCACGTGGCCAACGCCATGGCTGGCGAGGGACGGAAGAAACTCGGGGTGGATGTCTGCGTTTCCTTCACCGGGAACGCCGGCCCGACCGCCGAGGCGGGAGGCGCTCCGGTCGGGCGGGTCCACATGGCGATCGCGACCCGCTACGGGCACGTTGAGATCCAAAAAGATTTCGCCCTCTCCCGAAACGAGATCCGGGAAGCTTGCGTCGAGACGATGCTGGACGAGCTGATTGCGATCTATGAGCCTTAAGGGCTAATCCCTCGCAAAAGCCGCTATGAGAGAAGTGGAGGGCCAATTTATGGCTAAGGAAGAAACGCTTAAAAAAGAAAAAGACGCCGCGCTTTTAGACGCGATCAAAAGCATCGAGAAAGCCTATGGCAAAGGCGCCGTCATGAGAATGGGCGACCAGCCTCACGTCGATGTCGATGCCGTCCCCTCGGGGTCGCTCCTCATCGATCAGGCTTTGGGCGTCGGGGGCTATCCGCAAGGCCGCATCGTCGAGATCTACGGGCCCGAATCCTCGGGCAAGACCACCTTGGCGCTTCACGCCGTGGCGGAAGCCCAGAAGAAAGGCGGGCGAGCCGCCTATATCGATGCCGAACACGCCATCGATCCGGAATACGCCGCTCACTTAGGCGTCAATATCGACGACCTCATCCTGTCTCAGCCGGATTCCGGCGAGCAAGCGTTGGAGATCGTGGAGATGCTGGCCCAATCGGGCGCCATCGATATCATCGTCGTGGATTCCGTGGCTGCCCTCGTCCCCCAAGCCGAATTGGATGGGGTCATGGCCGATAATCAGGTGGGCCTGCAAGCCCGTTTGATGTCGAAAGCCATGCGCAAGCTTTCGGGGATCATGGCGCGGACCGGCTGCCTTGTCGTTTTCATCAATCAGCTTCGCGAGAAAGTCGGCATCGTCTATGGAAACCCGGAAGTTACGACCGGAGGGAGGGCCCTCAAGTTCTACGCTTCGATCCGCCTCGATCTCCGCCGGAACGAGGCCATCAAGATGGGGAGCGAGATCATCGGCAACTCCGTCAAAGTCAAAGTCGTCAAGAATAAGGTGGCGCCGCCGTTCAAGACCTGCCTCATCGATATCATCTATGGCCAAGGCATCAGCAAAGAAGGGGAAATCGTCGACTTGGGGGTCGACCATGGCTTCGTCCAAAAGACGGGGAACTGGTACATGATCTCGGGGGAGAAGATCGGCAACGGCCGCGAAGCCGCCAAAGCCTACTTCAAGAGCCATCCGGAACTGGCCAAAGAGGTCGAAGGCAAAATCCGCGAGGCCCTCAAGAAGGCCGACGCCGAAGCCAAAGCCAAGGTCGCCAATGGAACGGCCGAAGTCACCGAGGCCGCGGAAGCAAGCGGAGACGAGGAAACTGGGCCTTCCGCCAATCCGGACGGCACGATCAAAGAATAAACGGTTAGGAAATAAGCTCCGCCATGCGGGGCTTTTTCTTTCGTTCAATCCTTTTTTTCTAGCGCGGAAGGGCCTCCCCGAAAGCCGGCACGGATTTGATGGCGCTTCCAGCCCATCCTTGGTACAATGTTCCTGTACCGCGAGGTACTTACCACCCATAGATTGCGTTTGGGTTTCGTAATCGGGCTTCTGCCCGTTTTGATAAACATCAACCTCTACCGCTGTTTTTTGCCATAGGGTGGCAAGCCCCCTTTTCCGGTTTTCAAAAAAGGAGAACTTTATGCCAGTTTTGGACAATTATGTTTACTGGATCCTAATCGCCGCCGCTTTCATCGTCGGTCTGATCCTCGCCTTTGTCCTTTTCCATTTCCTGCCGGGATTAAAGGCCCGAAACGGCGACAAAGAAGCCAAGCAGATCCTCCATGACGCCGAAATCAAAGCCGAGCGCCTTTCCAAGAACGCCGAGATCGATTCCAAGCAAGCGGCTTTCGAGATGAAGCAGCAAGCCCAGAACGAAATCCGCCAAATGAAGCAGGATATCGTCCTCACCCAAAACAAGCTCGATGCCCGCGAGCAAGCCATCGATAACCGAGATGCGATTCTCCTTCAAAAAGAGAACGCCCTTGACCAAAAGGCCGACGCCCTCAGCTCGAGGATCGCCGATAACGATAAGAAAACTCAGGAACTCACGACCAAGATCGACGCCATCATCACGGAACTCGAGAAAGTCTCGGGCATGTCCGTGAAAGAAGCGCACGATGAGATCATGTCGCGCATCGAGAACAAGATGTCCTCGGAAATCGCCGTCTATATCAAGAATCAGGAAGACGATGCCCGCGACACCGCTGAATCCAAGGCGCGGGATCTCCTTTCTTTGGCTTGCGACAAATACGCCCAGGAAGTCACGACGGAAAGAACCGTCGCCGTCATTGCTTTGCCTAGCGATGAGCTTAAGGGCCGCATCATCGGCCGCGAAGGCCGCAACATCCGGGTCTTAGAGCAAACCCTCGGGGTCGATCTCGTCATCGACGACACCCCCGAAGTCATCACCGTCAGCTGCTTCGACCCGATCCGCCGCGAAATCGCGCGGAGAACCCTCGAAGCCTTGGTCAAAGACGGCCGCATTCAGCCGGGCCGCATCGAAGAAGTGGCCGCCAAATTCAAGAGCGACGTCGACAGCGAGACCTTGAAGACCGGCATCGAAGCCGCCAATAAGCTCGGCCTCCCGAAGATCAACCGCGAACTTTTAGGATACTTAGGAAAACTCAAATATCGCACCTCTTATGGCCAGAACGCCCTCGACCATTCGATGGAAGTGGCCTATCTCACCGGCATCATGGCCGCCGAGCTTGGCTTGGATGAGAATCTGGGGCGGCGCGCCGGTTTGCTTCATGATATCGGCAAAGCCATCGATTTTGAGCAAGAAGGAAGCCATGTTCAGCTGGGGGCCGAACTGGCCCGCAAATACAACGAGCCCGAAGTGGTTATCAACTCCATCGAATCGCACCACGGCGACGTCGAAGCGACCTCCGTCATCGCTCACCTCGTCCAAGCCGCCGATACGCTCTCGGCCGCCCGTCCGGGCGCTCGGAGCGAATCGCTTGATACCTATACGAAGCGCATCACCCAACTCGAAGATATCGCCAAGACCTTCGAAGGGGTCCAGCAGGCTTACGCGATGCAGGCCGGCCGCGAGATCCGGGTCATGGTGATCCCGGAGAAGATCTCCGATGCCGAATCCGTCAAGATGGCGCAGGAAATGCGCGAGAAGATCGAAGCGACCATGACCTATCCGGGCCAGATCAAAGTCTCCGTCATCCGCGAATATCGAGCGGTGGAAACCGCGAAGTGATGGGCTGAATGCGGATTCTGTTTTTTGGGGATATCGTCGGGGAAGTGGGCCGTTCAGCGGTCCATTTTTCCTTGCCTGGCCTCGTGAAAGAGAATCAGATCGATTTCGTGATCGCCAACGGCGAGAACGCCACCCATGGCAAAGGTTTGAGCGAAACCCATTACCGCTATCTCATCGAGAGCGGGGTCGATTGCGTGACCCTCGGCAACCATTGGCATTCCCGCGCGGAGATCGATTCCTATGTGGGGAAGGTCCCGGATTTGGTCCGACCCTTGAATGTCCTGAACTACAAATTGGGCGCGGGCTCCGTGGTCTTTGAGGTCAAAGGGGTCAAGGTGAGGGTCACCAACGTCTTGGGGACCGCCTTCATGGAAGAAACGGTGGAGAGCCCTTACGAGGCCATGAAACGGCTTTTGGCCACGGCCACCCCGATGATCCATCTCGTCGATTTCCATGCCGATTCCACCTCCGAAAAAGCCATTTTCGCCTATTATCTCGATGGGAAGGTGAGCGCCGTCATCGGCACCCACACCCACGTTCAGACCAATGACGCCCGGATCCTTCCCCAAGGGACCGGCTTTGTGAGCGACGTCGGGATGTGCGGCGCCTCCAACGGCATCATCGGCGTGGATAAGGATTCCGCGATCCGGAAGTTCGTCTATGGCGAGGATATGGCCTTCACTTATGACCCGGAAGCCCCCCAGATGATCAACGCCGCCATCCTTGACATCAATGAGCAGACCTTTTTGACTGAGGCCATGACGCTGATCAATATCCCGGTGGGGGGCCAAGGATGAGGAAATGCGATTACCGTTCCTTGCCCGACCAGAAGAAAGCCGCCCTGCGAGCCCCGGTCGAGCGCTGGGCCGAAGAAGGAAAAGTTCCCGATAATGTCTTGGCTTTTGCCCAAGGACGCTTCTTTTTCATCAAGACCTATGGCTGTCAGGCCAATCTCCGCGACGAGGAGATTTTGGCGGGTTATCTCACGTTGGCGGGCTTCACGAAAACCGACGATCCCGCGAAGGCGGATCTGGCTCTCGTCAACACCTGCGCGGTCCGGGAAAACGCCGAGGAGAAGATCTACGGCGAGATCGGGACCTTCAAAGCCAACAAGGACCGGAACCCTTCCTTTGTCCTTATCCTGGCCGGCTGCGTCATGGGCGAAGACAACGTCGCGGTTTCCTTGATCAAAAGCTACCCTTTCATTTCCTTGATCATCGGCACCCACGAGGTCAGCCGCCTATTGCCTTTGCTCAGCGCTTGCCTTTTAAGCCAAAAAAGCCTCGTCGACGTCCGAAGCTATGCCGCGGAAGTGGTGGAGGATCTGCCCTCGGTCCGGCTCAGCCCTTGCGAAGCTTATGTGAATATCTCCTATGGCTGCGACAAATTCTGCACCTATTGCATCGTTCCTTATACCCGGGGGAGAGAACGGAGCCGCGCCAAAGAAGCCATTCTGAGAGAATGCGAAACCCTCGTTCGCGAAGGCTATAAGGAAATCACGCTTTTGGGCCAGAACGTCAATAGCTACGGGCTCGATCTTAAGGACGGCGCCAATTTCGCGACCCTCCTCGACCAGGTGGCGGCTTTGGGCATCCCGCGCCTCCGCTTCCTCACGAGTTACCCCAGCCAATTCACCGACGCGATGATCGCGGCGATGGCCGCCCACGAGAATATCGTCAAATGGCTTCATCTGCCCGTTCAGAGCGGGAGCGCCTCTTGCCTGAAGCGAATGGGCCGCCGTTACACCCGAGAAGACTATTTAGAACTCGTGGGCCGCATCCGCTTGGCGATGCCGGATATCGCCCTGACGACCGATCTCATCGTGGCTTTCCCCGGCGAAACCGAAGAGGAATTCGCCGATACGCTGTCGCTATGCCAGAAAGTCGGCTTCAGCGCCGCCTTCACTTTTATCTATTCTCCGCGCCCCGGAACGCCGGCCGCCCAGATGGAGCCGGTGCCTCCCCAAGTGGCCCATGAGCGGTTTGAACGGCTCAAGGCGGTCATTGAGGCCTCGACCAGCGCTCATAGCGAGTCGCTCGTGGGGAAGACCTTCCAGGTCCTCGTGGAGGGGCCTTCCAAACGGGACGAGTCGGTCCTTTCCGGCTATGCCGAGAATGGGAAGCTCATCAATTTCAAGGGGCCCCGATACCTGGCCGGCTGCCTCGTGCCCGTCAAGGTCACCGAATCCCATGCCTATTCTCTTTTGGGCGCCCTGGCGGGGGATCCGCTGATCCTCAAAGCCCGTGACGTGAGCTTTCTCATGGGCAAAGATCCTTTGCTGAGCGAATATCTGAAACTCGATGAGGCTTTGCGGAAAGACCCTTCCCTAAAAAAACTCGGGGAAGAGCTTCAACAGGCCAAACAGCGACTGGCCCTCCATTTCGGAAACCCGGAACTGCACAAAGCCGATGTGGAAGCCTACGAAAAGATCTTGGGCGAGATCAAGGGCAACCCCCTGCTCGCCAACCACGATGCTTTGGTCGAGGAAGTCGAGGAGACCCTCTTGGAAGTGAGGGACGGCCTCCGATGATCCTCGCGCTCACCGGCCCCACGGGTACGGGGAAAAGCGAACTGGCCATCGCCCTGGCCAGCGCCCTAAGCGGGGAGATCGTGAACGCCGACGCCTTTCAGGTCTACGAGGGGCTGACGATCGCCACCGCGGCGCCCTCGGAAAAGATGAAGCAGGAAGCGAGGCACCATCTTTATGCCTACGTGCCTCTGAATGAAGGCTACGACATCCATCGCTACCAAAAAGATTGCCGAGGCGCCATCGCGGATATCCTGAGCCGGGGCAAGACCCCGATCCTCGTCGGCGGCAGCGGCCTCTATCTCCGGAGCGCCCTTTATGATTACGACCTCACGCTCGACGTTTCCTCGGTCGATATGACCTCTTACGAGGGACTCTCCGACGAAGACCTCCACGCGGAACTAAGGAAACTTGATCCCCCGGAGGCTGCCAAGATTCCTTATCAGAATCGGCGCCGGGTCTATCGGGCCCTCCAGATCTGCTTGGCCGCTAAAATGAGCAAGACCGCCTTTTTGGCCGCGCAGAAGCACGAGCCGATTGCCCCGACCCGTTTCTTCGCCCTCACGAAGGAGCGCTCGGAGCTTTATCCGCTCCTGGACGAAAGAGTCGAGAGGATGTTCGCTTCGGGCTTGCTTGAGGAGACGCTGCCCTTAATCCAAAAATACGGGATGGAGGCCCCCGCCTTCCGGGCCATCGGGGTCAAAGAGCTTTTCCCCTACCTGGAGGGGACGCTTTCTTTGGAGGAGACCAAACGCCTCATCCAAGAAGACACCCGGCATTACGCCAAACGCCAAGAAACTTTTTTCCGCCATCAGTTTCCTCTGGAATATGTGAGCGGGCTGGCTGATTTGCTCGAGAAAGTCACCTTATGAGCTCTATCGACGATCGCACGACGCTGCTGTTGGGGTCGGATGGGGTTAAGCTCCTCAAGGGCAAGACCGTCGCCATTTTTGGCTTAGGCGGCGTCGGAGGCACTTGCTTTGAGGCGCTGGTGAGGGCGGGGGTGGGCCATCTTAAGGCCATCGACCGCGACGTGGTGGACGCCTCCAACCTCAACCGCCAGATTCTGTTTGCCGAGGGCGACATCGGGGCCAAAAAAGCCTTGGCGGCCTTCCTCCGGGCCAAAGCCATCCGGGGCGATCTCGAGATCCTGCCGGAGTGCTATTCGGTTTCGGAAGCGACGCTCAAGGATCATGACTACTCGGGTTGCGACTACCTCGTCGATGCTATGGACGACATCCCCGCGAAGATCGCCCTCATCGAATATTCCTTGGCTCAAGGCCTCCCGCTTCTCGTCTCCCTCGGGATGGGGAATCGGCTGGATCCTTCGCGCCTAATCGCGACGACGCTGGACAAAACCGAAGGCGACCCTCTCGCCAAAAAACTTCGGACGGCCCTACGCAAGAAAAACATCGACCTCTCCAAAGTCCGTTGCGTCGCTTCCCAGGAGCTCCCTTTCGTCCGTCACCAGAAACCGGCTTCCCTCATGATGGTCCCCTCCGCCGCGGGCCTGTTGCTCGCTGCCCTCGTCGTCAGTTCGCTAGCCAAAGTTAACCTGAAGTAATATTCTTATTCTCGTATTCAATCAATGGATTGAGGGAGGCTTCGCCCATGGCCCTTTTGAAAATCAGCAAAATCGCGAAAAAGGCTGGCATTCCCAGCCAATATCTTGAGCCCTATGGCTTCTATAAGGCCAAAATCGACATGTCCATCAACCCAAGGCTCGCTGCCAGGGAAGACGGCAAGCTGGTGCTCGTGACCGCCATCACCCCGACGAAAGCCGGCGAAGGCAAGACGACGACTTCCATCGCTCTCGCGGAAGGCTTCGGCAAGATCGGCCAAAAGGCTTTTCTGTGTTTGCGGGAACCGGCTTTGGGGCCGGTCTTCGGCATCAAAGGCGGCGCGACGGGCGGCGGTTTGGCCTCCGTGGCCCCAAGCGAAGACATCAATCTCCATTTCACCGGCGACATGCATGCTTTGACGAGTTCCATCAATTTGATTTCCGCCATCATCGACAACTCGATTTACCAGGGCAACCCCCTGGCCATCGATCCGGCCCGAGTCGTCTGGAAACGGGCGCTGGATATGAATGACCGGGCGCTAAGGGAGATCACGGTGGCGGAAGGCGGCAAAAACGGCGTCGAACGCCAGGATGGTTTCGTCATCACCGTCGCCAGCGAACTGATGGCCATCCTGTGCCTCGCCGCCTCCGAGAGCGATTTCCATGAGCGGTTGCTGAAGATCATCGTGGCCTATGACCGATCGGGGAAGCCCCTGACCGTCAAAGACCTCAACGTCTCCCATGCCGTCATGAAGCTCATGAAGGAAGCGCTGAAGCCCAACCTCGTTCAGACCTTGGAGCATAACCCCGTGCTCATCCACGGCGGCCCTTTCGCCAACATCGCCCATGGCTGCAATTCTCTGATCGCGACCAAACTGGCCCTCAAACTCGCTCCGATCGTCGTCACGGAAGCCGGATTCGGAGCGGACTTAGGAGCCGAAAAATTCTTGGACATCGCCTGTCCGGAAGGTCAGATGCATTGCGATGCCGCCGTCATGGTGGCGACCATCCGGGCCCTCAAGATGCATGGCGGGGAAGCCTTCGAGGCCTTGGACATCGAGAACGTCGAAGCCCTTCAAAAAGGCATGGCCAACCTTGAGACCCATCTGGAAAACATCCAAAAGTTCGGGGTTCCCGTCATCGTCGCCATCAACCACTTTGCGCAGGACACGCCCTCTGAAATCGCCTTCCTCGAGCAGTGGTGCGACGCGCATCATTATGCCTATTCCCTTTTGGATGCCTATACCAAAGGCGGGAAGGGGGCGGCCGATCTCGCCCGAAAAGTCCAAGCCCTCTTGGCCTCGACCCCAAGCGCCTATCGCCCGCTTTATGACCGGAAGTCGCCATTAAAAGAAAAAATCGAGAAAATCTGCAAAGAGATCTACCGCGCGGGCAACGTCGTCTATGAACCCAAGGCGGAAGAAGAGCTGGCCCTTTACGAGCGGATGGGTTTCGGGGAGACCTACGTTTGCATGGCCAAGACCCCGCAGTCGCTCACCGACGATCCCAAGGTCCTGGGCGCGCCGAAAGGCTTCACCATCACGATCCGGGAAGCCAACCTCGCGGCCGGCGCCAATTTCGTCGTGCCGCTCACGGGCGAGATCCTCACGATGCCCGGGCTTCCGAAGCTCCCCTCGGCCGTGAAGATGGAAGAGAAGCCATGGTAATTCCGTCATATGGCCTCTTTGACGAGGTCGAGATGAAAAAAGCCCATCCCTGCGCCGCCCATTCCAAGCGTTTCCAGATCATTCGGGTGGGCGCCGACATCAAAATCAGGTGCCTCGGCTGCGGAAACGTCATCATGATCGACCGCGACGGCTTCAACGGGAAGATCAAAAAAGTCTTGGCCCATCACGAAGGCCCATTGGAGATTCCTGGGACGAAATAGCCTTTGACCCTCTACCCAATAGCGGAGGGTTTTTGTGTTTTCAATTCAGGGTTTAGGCAAAGCTTATCGGACCTCTGGCGGCGAGAAATGGGCTTTAAGAAACGTCAGCCTCTCCTTGCCAAGCATCGGCCTTTTTGCCATCAGCGGGCCTTCCGGCAGCGGCAAAAGCACGCTGCTGAATCTTCTTTCGAGCCTCGAGCGGCCATCGGAAGGATCCATTGTCTATAACGGCGAGGACATCGCTTCTTTCAAAGAGCCGCAGCGTGAGGATTATCGCCTGAAGGAATGCGCCTTCGTCTATCAGCACTTCAATCTCCTGGAGGAGATGTCGGCCCGGGAGAACGTCGCTCTTCCCCTGCTCGTCAGAGGCCGCTTTAAAAGCGAGGCCTTCGCGGAGGCCGATCGCCTCATGAGCCGATACGGCTTGGGGGCTATCGCTTCGACGAAAGCGGCCTTCTTAAGCGGCGGGGAGAAACAGCGGGTGGCGCTTCTCCGCTCCCTCATCGCCGCCCCCCGGGTTCTTTTCGCCGATGAGCCGACGGGGGCCCTCGACCGCGAGAACGAAAAGAAGGTCATGGAAGAACTCGCGGCCTTCGCCAAATCCTCCCTCGTATTGTTGGTGACCCATAACGAAAGAATCATCGCCCGCTATGCGGAGGCCTCGCTTATTCTGGAGGAAGGAAGGCTCGTTTCGACGACGGTGAAAAACGAGGAGGCCAACCCTAAAAGCGAGGCGGCTTTCAAGCGCGGGCCCGATAAAGGCTGGCGGCGAATCTTGCTTTTCCATAACTACCGCCGGAACGGGCTCAAAAACGGCTTGGCCCTAGCTTCCGGAACCATCGGTTATTGCGCCCTTTTGCTGTCCCTTGGCTATTATGCCGGCAGCGCGGCTTCGCTGGAACGGGAAAAGACGAGGAGCCTTCTTTACACCCAAGCCCGGATCAGCGAAAGGAAGACTTTCGCGATTGAAGGCTCGCCGCTGTCCTTGACCCAAGAGGGGCGGCCTTCCGAAGCGGAGGCTTGGGACTTCCTTGAAGGGATGCCGGGTATTTCCCTGGAGGCCGATTATTCGTATTTCTTCCCTTCTTTCAATCCCTATACCCTCAACGGCTTCAAAAAAGAGCCCGTCTCCTTCGCCCCGATATCCGCGCTCACCTTGAAAGACCGGGCGACCGTTTTCCCCGTCGAAGGGGATCTCCCGACCGGCGAGACCTTGGACTACTGTTTGGTGAATGGGGAATTCGCCTCGCAGCTCCAAGAGTCTCCGGTCGGGGAGACGCTTCAGCTGAGCGTCGCGGTTTCGTGCTCTCGGAGCGGGGCCACCGACGAGGTCGAGCTTTCCTATTCTTTTTTGGTGGCGGCGGTGGTTGAGGAATTCCCGTTTCTCAACAGCCCCCGGGTTTATTATTCCCACCAGGCGCTCAAAGGCTATCTCCGAAATACGCTTTTGCCTCAGATCTCAAAGGAGGAAAAATCCGCGGTCAGCGCAGCTTCGCTGGTCGAAGAGGCCGACGGCCTCAGTCCCTATTCTTCCTACGGGTATGTGACCTACGCCCTCAACGAGGAAAGCGCGGCGGCTTTGGAGGCTTTCGCCCGAAAGCTTTCGGCGCAGGAAGAGACGCTGTCCTTAACCTCGGACTCTTTTGCCGTCAACGAGGCTTTTTCTTCGCTCTCCAGAGGTTTTTCCTTGAGCCTCATCCCGTTTATGGCCATTGCCATCTTGGGGGTGGCTTTCATTTTGGGATCCTTGGCCTATTCTTCCTTCCTCCAGCGAAGGAAAGAAGCGGCCATTTTGGAAGCCTTGGGGGCGAGGAAAGCCGATCGGGCCTTTATTTATGAAGGCGAGAGCGTTTTGACGTCGGCGCTGAGCGCCTTGCTGGCCTTGGGGTTCTCTTTCCCCCTCGAAAAGATCTTTAGCTCTTTTTTGGCCCAAAAGACGGGGATCCGCGATCTCGTTTCGATTCCTTATGGCTTCTATCTTGGCGTTCCTTTGTTCCCAATCGTCGCCCTCGTGGCTTTCGCTTTATTCGTCAGCGCTTTCGGAGGAGCCCTGCCTCTTGAGATCGCCTCCCGGGCCAGCTTAGTGGGGGAGCTAAGGGACGAATGAAGGGTTTGGTCATCCGCAAACTGACGAAAAGAATCGAGGGACGGGTGCTTTTTGACAGCGTCAGTTTGGCTTTCGAGGCCCGGGGCCTTTACGCGGTCGTGGGGGAATCGGGCTCCGGGAAAAGCACCCTTCTCGATTTGATCGCCGGGCTTGATGTCGCCTATTCCGGCGAGATCGTGACTTTTGGCGAAAGGCTCAAGGAGAAAAGCGAGGACGAAAGATCGTCTTTTCGGCTGGCCCATATCGGTTTCATCCGCCAAAGCTACGATCTGCTCGAACTCGAGAGCGTGCTCTTCAACGTTCTTTTCCCGCTCAAAGGCTTTGCCATCGATAAGAAAACCGCCCAAAGGAAAGCGCTCGATTTATTGAATTCCTTAGGCTTAGTCGACAAAGCCTACCAGAAAGCCAACACCTTGTCCGGCGGGGAGAAGCAACGCGTGGCGCTGGCCCGGGCTTTGATCACCGACCCTCAGCTTTTGTTGGCGGACGAGCCGACGGGAGCCCTCGATAAAGCAAACGCCCAAATCCTCTGCCAAGCCCTTCAGGCCGCGGCCGCCACCCGCTTGGTCTTATTGGTTTCCCATGACAAAGTTTTGGTCGAGGCTTGCGCCGAAAAAATCCTCACTTTGAGCGAAGGGAAAATCCTCTCTTCGGACAATGAGTCCGTGCGGGAGTGGCCGGCCCCCAGTCCGTCGATCCGCCCCCGCAAAGAGAAGCTGCCGCACATCAATTTCGGGAGTTGGGTCTGCCATGCCCTCCATCTTCTTTCCGCCAAAAAGGGGCGGACGGTTCTTTCGGCTTTCGTGGTTTTTTTCTCCCTCGTGGCCCTAGGGACTTCTTTGTATGTCTCCCGTGACCTCAAAAACGAGATCGATTCCGCTTTCTCGGCCTTGACCGGCGAGGGGACGATCGTCGTGGAGAGATCCTCCCAGGATGCCCCGATTTTCTCGAACGTTTACGCGGCGGGCGAAAACGCCGTCATCGAAGCGGCGGCCACCCATCCGGCCCTCGTGAGGGGCTATGGGGCCAGTTACCTTGCCTCTTTCGAGAGCTATTTTCCGGATGCCAACGAAGGCGATATCGAGGTCAAAGGCCAAAATGTCGCCATCCCCAACCTGAATCTCCGGACGGTCGATGATTTCCTTTGGCTGGAGGACTTCCCATCAAAGCCCTTTTATCCCGAAAGGCCTGAGGTCTTGGAGATGGATCAGGTGGTCTTGGGTTTGCCCTATCCCTCGCTCGTTTCCCTTTGTTTGTCGCTTCAGATTCTGAGAACCTACGGCTCTTTGGGCCAATATCTCTCGGTGCTGCCTCTTAACCTCATCTTCAGGGTTGAGAACCAAGACTGGGCTTATTCCGATGAGCAATTGCTGTCGGTGGTCGCGGTCACCGAGGACCCCGTGCCGACGCTTTACCACAGCGATCGTTTGTGGAACCATTACCTTCTCGAAGAAAAAATGCGCCTTCCCTCTATCGACAGCGAGGACCGCCCCTATCCCTGGATTCTGCAGAAAGTCTTTTATCTCGTGCCGGCCGTCTCGAGCCAATCCTTCATCGAAAAAGCCCGCCTTGACGAATCTTTGAATCCCTATGTTTTTGAGAGGCCTTCGTATGATTACGAGAGAACCCATTGCGAAAAAGGAAAAGTTTCCTCGCTGAATCGGCTCTATGTCTATCTGGCCGACAAACATTCTCTTGAGCCCTCCTTTATCGCTGAGTTGAAAAACGATGGGGCTTTCTCGTCTTATTCGGTCTATGGGGCTGGTTCCTATCTCGTCCTTCCCGAAGCCCTCGCCAGCGGGTTTGCCCATCCGTTCTTCGTTTCCGACGATCTGGGAAGCCTCGAGGAGGCCACCGATGCCATCGACAGCGTGTCGGCGGAGGAATCCCTCCAAGAACCGGCTTTGCCTCCCAACGTCAAAAGCGGGAGTTACCTCCACCCCCGGACCCAAGGCCTGACTTTCTCCAGCGATTTTCGGGATTTGGAAGAGGGCCGGGAACCCGTGGGACTCGAGGAGATCGGCTTATCCCGCCACCTTTATGAAGCCCTCGGCCGGCCTTCCAAAATCTTTTGCTCCGGGATGGTCGGAAGCGAGACGATCGGCGAACGGCTCGAAAGGGATTACCGGACCGCCGAACTCAAAGTCGTGGGAATCGTGGGAGGCGACTATGACCAACTCTATGGGGTTCCTTATTGGGCCGTGGATTTCTGGCGCTCGATCCTCGGCATGAGCTCCTTTTTGGCGGAACCGAATTCCGCGACTTTCTTTCTCGCCGACCCGAGTTCCTCGGCGGCCACCCTTTCGCGCCTAGGGGCCCGCTACCCCAAATACCGATTCGTCGATCCTTCCGCCCAAGTGACCGCTTCGAGCGCCAGCATCATCGCTTACGTCGACATCGCCTTGGGATTCGCTTCGGCCGTGGCCTTGGCCATCAGCGCCTTTTTATTGGTGGCGGTGGCCTTGCTGTCAAGTTTGGAAAACCAAAGGGAAGGCCGCCTGCTTTATTTATTGGGGGTCAAACGCGACGATATTTCCGAAGGCTATGGGACTTCGCTTCTGATTCTGATCGGCTATTGCGGATCGCTTTCCGTGCTGACCCTCGTCTTTCTGGAAATCGCGATCGACAAAGCCATCCAAGAGAATTTTCAAGTTGCCTTTCCTTTCGTCCTTGATTGGGTCCCTCTCCTTTTCGTGGCTTTGGCGGCTTTCTTAGGATTTGCCACGTCTTTCGGATTCACGAAACGATGGATTATGAAACGCGATTTTTCCTCGGAAGGCCGCTAAAGGCTCTTTTGGCATGAAATTTTTACGTTTTCAATACCATTTTGGGTTTTAGGGTGATATAGTAATCCGCGGTTGGTTCCGATATTTGAAGAACGAACTAGGAAGGTTAGGAGTTTATGAAGGGAACAATCAAAATGTTCAACAAGGAGAAGGGTTATGGCTTCATTCATGGTGAAGACAATAAAGACTACTTCTTCCATTACAGCGCCCTAGTCATGGACAATTTCAAGACCGCCGAGCCAGGCGAGCACGTTGAATTTGATGTCCAAGAGTCTGAGCGTGGTCCGCGCGCCGCTAACGTCAAGAAAGTCGACTAAAAGGTTGAATTTCAGCCCCTCCGCTACGGAGGGGCTTTTCGTATCTTTTTTCAAAAGGAAAAAGGGCCGTCGCAGCGGCTCTTTTGCGGTTATGGGGATTCTTTAGAAATCCAACGGCTCGACCTTGAGGCCCCAGGCTTTTCCCACCCCTTCGTTGGTGAGTTGGCCGAGATAGGTGTTGACCAAAGCCGCGTATTTGGCGTCTTGCCCCACGAGGCCTTTGACGCCATGAAGAGCGATCTTTCGCAAATAAGGAAGCGTCGTCTCGGTCAAAGCCAAAGTCGAGGTTTGAGCGACGATGCCAGGCATGTTGGCGACGCAATAATGGATGATGCCATCGACCACGAAGGTCGGATTGTCGTGAGTGGTGGCGTGGCTCGTCTCGGCGCAGCCGCCCTGATCGATCGCGATGTCGACGATGACCGAGCCCTTCTTCATTACCTTGAGATCGTCCCGCTGAAGGAGGATCGGGGCTTTTCCGCCGGGGACGAGAGCCGCCAAAACGACGATGTCCGCTTCCTTGATGGAAGCGAGAATGGCTTCCTTGGAAGAGAGGCCTATTTTTAACGATGGGAACGAGGAAACAAGCGTCTGGACCTTGCGTTTGTCGATATCGAGCAACGTGACTTCGCAGCCCATCCGATCGGCCAACTCGGCCGCGCTGATGCCGGCATGCCCGGCTCCGATGACCGTGACCTTGAGGGCGGGCAACCTGGCGAGTTTGGGAAGCAACAGCCCCCGTCCTCCGTTGCGGGAGAAGAGGCAGTTCGCGCCTTCGATGATCGCGAGTTTTCCCGCGATTTCGGACATGCAATCCAGCATCGGGATCGTTTGGTTGTCATCGACGTAGGTTTCGTAGGCGAGCCCAATCATCTTGGTTTTGAGAAGCGCCGCGGTCAAAGATTCGTCGCTCGCCAGATGGAGATAGGTGAAAAGAATGAGGCCAGGTCGGAAAAAAACGAATTCGGATTCCAGCGGTTCTTTGACTTTGATGACGAGATCGGAACGGTTCCAGACCTCTTCCGCGGTGGCTAAGATCTGAGCCCCGGCGATCGCATACTCCTCATTGGCGAATCCAGAGCCAAAACCCGCATCGACCTCGACGAGGACTTGATGGCCGTCTTTGACGAGAGCCTTCACCCCCGAGGGCGTAAGAGCCACGCGGCTTTCGCGCGTTTTGATCTCTTTTGGGCAACCGATAATCATGGGAATTGGCTTCTTTCCACCTGTCGTAAGGCAGGCTAGTTTAACGACATTGCTTTTATTTTTGGCTTCTTAACTCAAATATCAAGAAAAATGTGTTGGGGGCTCTCCTATTATTGGGAAGAGGGTAGGGATATAATCACTAGCGAGACAGAAAGAAGAACTATTCCATGTCACTTAAAGCCGGCATCGTCGGGCTTCCCAACGTTGGCAAATCCACCCTCTTCAATGCCATTACCAATTCGCATGTGCTGGCCGAGAACTATCCTTTTGCGACGATCAATCCCAACACCGGGGTCGTCATCGTCCCCGATGAGCGGCTCGATTTCCTGACGGATCTTTTCAAACCCAAACGGAAAATCAACGCCACTTTTGACTTCTACGACATCGCGGGCTTAGTCAAAGGCGCGAGCCAGGGGGAAGGGCTTGGGAACCTTTTCTTGGCCGCCATTCGCGAATGCGACGCCATCGTCGAAGTGGTGCGCTGCTTCGACAACGCCCAGATTCTCCGTTATAACAGCGATCCGGTCGATCCCAAAGCCGACATCGACGTCATCGATCTCGAGCTTTCGATGTCGGATCTCGATTCCGTCAATAACCGCATCGGGAAGCAAGAGGTCAGAGCCCGGGTGGCCCACGACAAGGCCGCTCAATACGAAATGCCGATTCTCACCGCCTTCAAAGACGTCCTTTCCCAAGGCGTTCCGGCGCGTCTCGCCAAGGGCTTAAGCCAAGACCAAATCGACTATGCCCGGAAGAATTTCTTCCTTTTGACCCTCAAGCCGATTCTTTACGTGGCCAACGTCGCGGATTCCGATTATTCCGACCTCGCGCACTGCCCATATTACCAAATCGTCAAAGCCGTGGCGGAAAGCGAAGGGGCTCAGTGCATCCCCCTTTCCTGCGAAATCGAATTTGAGATCTCGCAGCTTCCGCTGGGTCAAAGAAAAGAATTCCTCGATACGCTCGGGGCCGCCGAAAGCGGACTCGACAAACTGGTCAAAGCCTCTTATCGGTTATTGAATCTCTCGACGTTCTTCACCTGCGGCACCGACGAATGCCGGGCCTGGACCTTCCATAACGGGATGCTGGCCCCCGAATGCGCGGGCATCATCCATTCGGATTTTCAGAAAGGCTTCATCAAAGCCGAGATCTATGATTTCGAGGATCTCAAAAAGCACAAAACCGAAGCCGCCGTCAAAGAAGCCGGAAAGCTCCGAAGCGAAGGCAAAGATTACGTCATGAAGGATGGGGACGTCGTGTTCTTCCGGTTCAATGTATGAGTGAAATCCGCATCGGTTACGGCGAAGACATCCATAAACTCGTCGCTCAGAGGAAGCTCATTCTTGCGGGCGTCGAGATCCCTTTTTCCAAAGGTTTGTGGGGCCACAGCGACGCCGATGTGGTCTTTCATGCCGTCAGCGACGCTCTCCTCGGATCGTTGGCTTTGGGGGACCTCGGAAAATTTTTCCCGCCTTCGGACCCCGCGACGGAAGGAATCGCTTCTTCGCTTATTGCTGAGAAATGCCTTTCGCTGGTCGAAAAAGAAGGCTATCGCGTGAATAACGTCGATGTCTCGATCGCGGCGGAAACGCCCCGCTTAGCCCCCTATATCGAAGCGATGAGGGCCTCGCTGGCCAAGGTTCTGAAGGTCGAGATCGCGAGGGTTTCCCTCAAAGCCATGACGAACGAGGGGCTCGATGCGGTGGGGGAAGGCCTAGCGATCCGGGCGACCTCCGTCGTCTCTGTCATAAAGGAATGATGATCATGGATAATGAAACCGCCTTAAAAGAGGCCATCGCCGCCGGAGCCAAAAAAATCGGCCTCGAAGTCCAACCCGAGGAGATCACGATCGATCGCTCGAAAGAGGGGACTCATGGCGACTATGCCACCAATCTCGCCCTGAAATTGGCCAAGAAAGCCGGCCAGAAGCCACTGACTTTGGCCGCTTCGCTGAAGGAGGCCATTTCTTCTCCCGCCATCGCGACCATCGAGATCGCGGGGCCGGGTTTCATCAATTTCTTTTTGAAGAAAGAATCTTTAAGCTCCATCGTCGCGGCCATCATCAGCGAAGGCAAATCCTTTGGCCAAGGCGCCCCTAAAAATGAAGCGATCGACGTCGAGTACGTTTCCGCCAATCCGACCGGAGACCTCCATTTAGGGCATACGCGCGGGGCGGCTTTGGGAGACGCGATCGCGAATCTTTGCGTCAAAGCGGGCTATGAGGTCACGCGGGAGTATTACGTCAACGACTGCGGCAACCAAATCGAGCATTTGGGCAATTCTTTGCGCGCCCGTTACCATGAATTATTCGGGGAGCCGCTGACCCTCGGCGAGGACGATTATCACGGCGAGGATCTGGTCGGCATCGCCCAAGCCATCAAAAACGACTACGGCGACGGCTATCTTGCCGACACCCCCAAGTCGCACGATTTCTTCATTCGTTTCGGCATCGATTCGGAAATCGCCAAAATCAAAAAAGATCTGGCGGATTTCGGGGTTCATTTCGACAAATTCAGCTATGAATCGGATATCCGCAAAGGCACTAAGATCCAAGACACGATCGAGGAGCTTCGCCAAAAGGGTTTCGTTTATGCCCAAGACGGGGCGACGTATCTTAAAACCACGTCCTTCCTTGACGACAAGGACCGTCCCATCATCAAAAAAGACGGTTTGTACACCTATTTCATGCCGGATATTTGCTATCACTATGACAAAATGTCCCGGGGTTTCAGCCATCTCGTGGATTTGCTTGGAGCCGACCATCATGGCTACATCAATCGAATGATCAGCGCCCTCATGATGGCGGGCTATCCCCAAGATTGCCTCGACATCGAGATTTATCAGATCGTTCGGGTGTATAAAGACGGCCAGGAAGTGAAAATGAGCAAGCGGACCGGCAAAGCCATCACCCACCGCGAGCTCGTGGCCGACGTCGGCGTGGACGCGGTGAGGTACTTCTTCTGCGAAAGAAGCGGCGACACCCACCTCGATTTCAATATGGATTTGGCCCTTTCCAAAAGCAAAGACAACCCGGTCTATTACGCCCAATACGCCCATGCGCGGTGCACCTCGCTTTTGGAGATGGGAAAGGATTTTCCGATCGATGAAAGCGGCTTGACGCTCAATAATTCTCGCGAAGGCGATATTTTGAAGCAACTCGCAGATTTTCCTAGTATGATAGAGGCTGCGGCTAGCGCCCGCGCCCCTTATAAGGTGGCTGGATACATCCAAAAATTATCCCAGCTCATCCATGAGTATTACGCGGCGGAGAAGATCATCGACCGCGATGATCTAAGAGCTACCAGCGGTCGGCTCGGCCTCATCAAAGCCTGCCAGATCACCCTCGAAAACGCCTTAGCCCTCTTGGGCGTCAGCGCTCCCGACAAAATGTGAGGATAAAGGAGATTTATGGTTTCTTCAAAAAGCATGCTCGACGTTGCCTACGACTTGGTCGTCGCCCACAAAAAAGAGATGACCTTCGCCGATATTTTCGATGCGGTGGCGGCCGAACTCAAAATTAGCGAGGAAGAAAAGAAGAGCCATCTCGGCGCTTTCTATACCGAACTGACCCTTGACGGAAGGTTCGTCGCGATGACCGACAATGTGTGGGATCTCCGCGCCCGCCATACCTATGACAAAGTCCACATCGACGTCAACGATGTCTACAGCGACGTCGAAGAAGGCGACGAGGACGAAGAAGACGAGCAGGAAGAAAAAGAATACAACGCCGAGATCGAAGGCAAGCCGCTGCCGGACAACGAACCGGAGCAAGCCCCCGAAGACGACTCCGCCACGGTCGAAGAAAAACCGGTCGAAGTCGATGTCGATTCGCTGGTCGGAAAGTAATCGCTGTTAAAAAAGAAGCCGCCCTGAAGGGCGGCTTTTCTTGCTCTTGCAAGGGCCCGACGCCTATAATTTCTCAGACTCTCAAGCGGGGGATTCACCCATGAAACTTTTGGTCTTCGACGTTGACGACACTTTGGTGCCTCCGGATAAAATACTGCCCAAAACCACGATCAAATCCGTGAATCGTTTTCTGGACCGCGGCGATACCGTGGCCATTGCCTCTGGGCGGCCTTTTAAAGGCATCGATCAATATCTTTCGCAGTTTCAGGCGGGAAGGAAATACGCGATTTCCGCCAACGGCGCCGCCGTCTATGACTTCACCGGCCAGCTTTTGGCGACCAAAGAACTTCACTACAAAGATTTTCTGCGCTTTTACCACGAGCATCCGGAAGTGCTCAAAGCCGGGGGCGTGATCTATTGCTATACGCTCGATGGCGTCGGATGCTTTGACATCGTCCAAACGATTGAGTGGGAATGCCGTTTCAACAATGTCTTGCCGCATGATTTGAAAAAGCATCCCCTCAACCCCGCCGATCCCATTCTCAAATTCATGGTGTCCGCGTCCGAAGAGATCATCAACGGCCTCGCCCTTTCGGAGGAAGACAAACGCTATCACATCCTCAAAAGCGATCCCCATTATCTGGAATTCGTCAATCCTTTGGCCGACAAAGCCTCTGGCGTCGAATACCTTCGCAATCTTCTGCGCCTGCCCAAAGAAAACGTCTATTGCTTCGGCGACGAAGGCAATGATTATCTGATGATCAAGGGCTATCAGGGCGTCGCCATGGGAAACGGGATCGCCGAAGTCAAGAAAGTCGCCAAATTCGTGACCCTTCCCGTGGGCCAAGACGGCGTGAGTTATGCTTTGAAGGAGTTCGTCCATTAGGATATGAAGAAAGAAAAACCGTATTTCGTGGATGCGGAGGGAAAGAAAACCCCGGCCTTCATCGCCTGGATTTCTTTTCTCCTTTTGGCCGTTTTGGTTTTATGGGCCTTTTCGGCCCTGGTGTTTTTCCTTTTGGGAGCTGCCCAAAGCACCCTCGCGGCGTGGCTTTCGGCTTTTTTTATCCTCGCCGGCGCCTTGGTTTTGCTCAGCGCCCTTCGCCAAGCGGGGAATAACGTCTTCTTTTATTCGGATCGGATCGTCCGCGAAAGTTTTTTCTTCCGGAAAAAACTTTGGCTCAAAAACGGACCCTATGTCGCTTTCTTTTATTATCTTAACGGCTCGGCCAATCAGAAAATCCTGCGGGTTCGGCTCAGCGAAAAAGCGACGGGGAAGAAACTCTTCGAGGCCCTTCCCGGCGGTTATGAGGGCGAAGCGCTTGAACGATGGGAAGGGGCCTTAAGGAAAGCCGCCGTCGAAATCGAGATATCCCGCGAAATAAAACCCTAAAAAAAGCCCAGCCGCGAAGCTGAGCTTTTTCGTCAGATCAGAAGAAGCGTCCGATTAAGTCTTTCGAAGCTTCGGTGGTTTCTTCCATGTCGCCGAAAGAGAGAACCTCGCCGGTATAGTAGGTATTGCGCCCGCCTTGGAGCGCATCGACCTTATCGTACCAGCCGGCAGCATAATCCTCGCTATAGACGTGCGGGCAGTAATACCACTCTTCCTCGATTTCGACTTTCTTGACCGGGAAGCCGCATTTGACCATATCCTCAAGCGCGGTCCTGCGGGCGTAATCATAAGGGACATCGGAGTCGCCTTTGTGGTTGCGGAGCGTGTAGGTGATGATAGGCTGATCCTTGAGATCGTTCCAACGATGGTAATAAACCATGAGATGACCGCGTTTTTCCGGGGTCATGTTGTCGAAGATGTAGGCCGAGATCTGAGGGGCCTTCCCAAGTTCTTGGCGCGTCGCCATCGAGAGGTATTTCTCGTGGATGATTTTGCCGAAGAGCTCTTTTTCCTCTTTCGAGGCATCGGCGAACTTGATGAAAACATCGAGAGGCGTGGTGACGATGAGTTTATCGAACGTTTCGATCCGCTCCCCGTTCTTGTCTTTGACGGTCACGTTGACCTTGTCGTTTTGGCGCTCGACCTTGATGACTTCGGCGTTGACGAGGGTCGGATGGCTGAGGTGCTTATCGACGCCCTGCCAGATCGACATCGTGCCATCTTTCCAAGTCCATAACCGCATGGCCACGAACTCCAGGGCGGTCGTGACGTCGAGATACTTCATGACGTAAGCGGCTGGCATTTCATCGAAATATCCGTAGCCAAAGGACGTGAACGGGGCGATCCAGATTCTCATGACCGGCTCGATCTTGTTGATGCGGCAGAACTCGCTGAAAGGCAGCGCCAAATCCCTGAGGTTCGGGTTTTCGCCCGAAATAGGCTCAAGATTTCCGCTTTCCTTATTGAGGCCATCGTATTTTCCGCTGGCGATCCCACGATGTCCGTTCACGTCGTAGCCTTGGTATTTCGTTTCCATGAGAAAGGCCAAGCGCTTGACGGCCTTCTTGAGTTTCAAGAGGCCGAATATTTTGAGATTGAAGATGTTTTTGCTCGGGGTGAATGGGAAAATCTCTTTGCCGGCGGCGTTGCGATAGATGCGACCCATGGCCGGCCCATTTTCATGAGAAGTCCCGCCGAATTCCTCGGCTTCGTGAACGGCCCAATAGGTCTTGGCGCCCATGATGGCGCCCATTTCGAAGGTTCGTTTGGGCGAGCCTTCTCCGCCGGTTTGAAGAAGAGGGGAAAAGCACTTTCCGCCAACGTGATCCGCCTTTTCGTAAATCACATAATTGGCATAGCCTTTTTTCTGAAGATACATGGCGGCCGAAACGCCAGCCGGACCGCCGCCGATAATGCAGATTCTCTCATTGAGATTAGCCATTGTTAAATAATCTCCTTTCAATGTTAAAAAATCGTGCAACCTCATTATAGGTTCAATGAAAGTCCTTCGATAACGATTTATCAGTAACATTTTATTTTTACCGATATCCTTATAAAATCAGCGGCTTATTGGGAATAATTAGGCTATTGGAGTATTATTTTTCCGAAAGCTGGAACCCTATGTTTGAACATGAACTCCGCGCGATGCAGAAAGCCGCCCGCGATGCCGAAAACAATATAAAAGAAGTCTACGCGACTTCCTTTGCCGTGGAAATCAAGAGCGATGATTCGCCGGTGACCGCCGCCGATAAAGGGGCGGACGCCCTGATCAGGGAAGAGCTTCATCAGTCTTTCCCTTCTTATGCTTTCCTCACGGAAGAGAGCGCTGACACCCCCGATCGTTTGAGCAACGACTGGGTTTTCATCGTCGATCCTTTGGACGGAACCAAAGAATTCGTCGCCAGAAACGGGGAATTCACCACCAATATCGCCTTGGCCTATCAGCACGAAATCGTGGTCGGCGTGATTAACGTTCCGCTGAAAGACATCCTGTATTTCGCCATCAAGGGGCAAGGAGCCTATAAACTCGAAAACGGGAAGAAACCCATGCGGATTTCCGTCTCCAAAAGAAGCGGAGACCATCTTCGCGTTTTGACGTCAAGGAGCTTTTTCACCGATCGGGAAAAAGCCCTCATCGACAAAAACAAAAGCCATTTTGAATCCGTCACTGCCATGGGGGCGGCCCTCAAATTCTGCGCGATCGCCGAAGGCGGGGCCGAACTCAGCTATCGGATGGGCGGGGGCACCAAGGAATGGGATGTGGCGGCTGGGGATTTGATCCTTTCCGAAGCCGGCGGGGTCATGCTTAAACCCGACGGAACCCATTATGCCTATAACCGCGCCGATGTTTACAATCGCGAAGGCTATATTCTTGCCAACGACAAGAAAAACGTCCTTTTATGAAGGAATCGCTGAAAAACGAACCCTTGCAAAGACCTTCTTCTTGATCCTAACCGATATCTCCTTGACCCGCACTGAGGCTTTGGGGCAACGTCGAGGCCATTGACTTTTGAAAAGTCTGATAGATAGAATTATCCTGAAGGAGTCTTTATGAAATATTGCAGTCATTGCGGTGCGGAGATTGACGACAATGCGGTGGTTTGCCCGAAATGCGGCTGCCAGGTCAGCCCGATCGTCGCGACCGACAATTCCGTTTCCTTAAACAACTCGGTCCGAGGTTTGGCCATCGCCTCTTTGATCCTGACGATCATCGCCGCGACTTGGCCGGTGGGGGTGATTCTGGCCATCGTCGCCAAGGCCACCGACAAGAGCGTGGGAAAGCGTGATTCGAAATGCGCCACGGCCGCTCTCATCATCGCCTTGATAGAAATAATTTTGGCCATTATCATCACGATCATTGTCGTCATGGTCGAAGTGGCTGCGGCTAACAACAATCTCGTACGTCTTTTCGGTTGTTAACCGAGCTGATTTTTAGGTGAAAACCGAGACCTTTTTAATCCGTTCATTAAATTTTGAAAAAACAAGAGAGTATAATCTTAATATAGAAAGAGGTTTTTGAATATGCAATTCAACAAAGCCATTGACGAACTTCCGCTGCTCATCAAGATCATCTTCGCCATCATCCCAGTCCTATCGCTTGTCTTTGTGATTTATCGAATCATCGCTGATGTCACCGCCAAGAGAACCGATCTTACCATCTTGGATATCCTTTTGGGTATCTGCCCTCTCCCCTTCGTCTATTGGATCCTTAATCTTATTTATCTTGTCATCAAAGGAAACATTTTCAGCTTTGGCGAATGGGTCAAACCTTCGGCCGCCCTATAATCCTTTAAGAAAAAAGAAAGACCGCTTCGGCGGCCTTTTTTTCATGTGGATTATTTCTTTTCTTCGGGAGAAGAGAATGGAGCGCCGTTCTTTTCGCGAAGTTTATCCGCTTCCTCGTGACGGGCCAGATATTGGTTCATCACATCTTGCGGGACTTGGCCCGAGGCATCGCATCTGATGACGCCCGGAACTTCTTCCATCAGAATGATCTCCACCCCGGCCGAAATATCCTGATCCACGTAGATGCAGCCCTCGCAGGCTCCGATCATGCGAACGTAGACGATGCCATCCTTAAATCCGATATAGGTCACATCCCCGCCTTCCCTTTGAAGAAAGGGGCGGACTTTATCAAGGACGGTTTCGATTTGTTTATCAATGTCATCTATCATGTTTTTTATCCAGCGGGCTAATTCTAATTCATTTGCGGATTCTTACAAGGAAAGCATCTTTTTAAAGGGCAATATATTCCTTGGAAAGCACTTTCTTGGCGAGAAAACCGGGCAATTGGAGCCTTTTTTTCAAAAAAATAGGCTTTTTGGTGACATTCCCCTCACGTCTTCTATAATACAAAATGTTCCTTATAAGGACACCCATGGAATCTTTGAAAGCCTCACGTCGCGTCTTGCTCTTGGCCGTTTCGGAATTAAAATCCGAAGGCTATGAGGCCACGATGGAAGGACTGAGCAAGCTTCTCGAAGGCGTCTCCACCGAGGAAACTTCAGCCCACGATTCTTCTTCGCTTTTCGGGTTTCTTCCCAGTCTCTCTTCCAAGAAACTCAAAAACCGGTTCCATTGGCTGGTGAGAGAAGGTTACATCCGCCTCCAATATGACGCGAGGCGGAAAGATTATTTCCTCGCTTTGTCACCCAAAGGCGAGGCCGAGATCCTTAACCGCTCACTTCCCAAGAAAAGGCGTTCCGCTCCCAAAGCGCGCGAGAATTTTCGGGGCTTAAGACAAGGAGATTAAACATGGCGAAAGAATTAGCCAAATTCGAAGACTGGCCGCTAAAGATTCCGCATATCAAACCGCTCATCAAAAAAGTGAATGCCCTCACGGAGAATTTCCGAGGGGCCAAGAGCGGGCTTGAGGCGTATCGCGCTTATAAGAAAGCCACTCATTTCATGGACAAGGTGAATGATGAATTCACCCATATCCAAGTTCTTTATTCTCTCGATACCACCAATAAAGAATACGAAAAGGGCATGAACGTCATCAATGAAGGGGGACCGCTTCTCGCGGCCGCTTCTCTTGAGTTCACCAAAGCCTTCGTCAAATGCCCCTATCGCGCCTTTTTGGAGAAGAAACTCGGCGGCTTTATCTTCACGATGTACGAATATCAGCTCAAAGGCTTCGACGAGAAGATCGTCAAGGAAGCCCAAGAAGAGAACGCCCTCATGATGAAATATCAGGCCGCCATCGCTTCCTGCAAGGTTCCTTTCCGGGGTCAGACTTATAATCTCCCGCAGATGGGCAAATTTTTGAGCGATGTCGATCGTCCCACGCGCAAGGAAGCCTCGGAAGTCTACTACCGTTATCTTGAGACGCGGAAAGACGAATTGGAAAACATCTATTCCGATTTGGTGAAAGTCCGGACGGAGATGGCTCATAAACTGGGCTATCAGAGCTATACCGATTTGGCTTACATCAAAATGAATCGTTTCGATTACACGCCGGAAATGGTGGCCTCTTACCGCGAGCAGATCCGCGAAGTCGTGACTCCGCTCGCCAACCGCCTCATGCATCAGCAATTCAAGAATCTGGGCGTCACCGCTCCCAAGATTTACGATCTTGGGGTGATGTTCAAGAGCGGGAATCCGATTCCGCTGGGTACCACCGACGAGAAAATCGCCCATGCCCAAGCGATGTATGACAAGCTTTCGCCCGACACTTCCTATTTTTTCAAATTCATGACCGATCACCATCTGCTGTTCCTCGAGGCCAAACCCGGGAAGCAAAGCGGGGGTTATATGACTTATTTCCCGGTTCATAAGTGCCCGATCATCTTCTCGAATTTCAATGGCACTTCGGGAGACGTGGACGTTCTGACGCACGAGTTCGGCCACAGTTTCCAAGCTTACATGGCCCGCAACATCAAGATTCCGGATTATCGTTCCCCGACCATGGAGAGCTGCGAGATCGATTCCATGAGCATGGAGTTCTTTGCCGAACCCTATATGAGCCTTTTCTTCGCCAGCCCCGACAAATATCGTTATCAGCACTTGGCCGATTCCATCGAATTTCTGCCTTATGGCGTGACGGTCGATGAATTCCAGCACTGGGTCTATGCCAATCCGAACGCCACGCCGCTGGAACGCGATGAAGAGTGGCATCGGTTAGAGGAAAAATATACGCCCTGGAAGGTCAAAGCCGAAAAAGGCTGCGACTATATGCTGAGCGGCCATCGTTGGCTCACTCAGGCCCACATCTTCGTGAACCCTTTCTATTACATCGATTATACGTTGGCTCAGATTTTGGCTTTTGAGTTCTTCAATTTGGATCGCAAGAACCATGGGAAGGCTTGGAAGAAATACCTCAAGCTCTGCAAGATGGGAGGGAAATATCCCTTCTGCACGCTCGTGCAAAAAGACGGTCTCAAAGTTCCCTTCGACGAAGGCGTGCTCAAGAAGACGATCCGTCCGCTCGTGAAAGTCCTCAAAAGCTACGATCAAAAGAGCTTCTGAAGGTTTCGATGCTATCAGGCTCTCCTTTCTGGGAGAGCCTTTTTGGATAAAAAGAAAGCATCGATTATTGAGACTTTACGGATCCCCTAAATCCGAAGCCTTTTCTAAAAGACGCTTCCTTTTGTTACGAAAACGCGGATGCTCCATCCGTATTTTCTAATATTCAGGTCCCGAAAGTCAACAAAAAAAGGAGCCGGCAATCCGGCTCCCCATTTCGCAAAACCTTATTTGACCTTCTTAACGGAGGCGTTATAAATCGCATCGACGGAGATTTGGAGTTTGGCATCGAATTCCTTATCGCTTTGCTGGGCTGTGAGACCTTCGCTCAAAGCGCGGCTGAATGAGGCGATCATGCCATAGTTTTTGGCTAGAAGCTTATTGGCTTCTTCTTGCGGGTAACCGCCAGAGAGAGCCACGATCCTGACGAGGCAGGGGAGGGTTTCCAAATCTTGATAGAAACTCGGGACGGTCGGGATCGAGACCTTGAAGATGATCTTCTCTTCCGGCTTCAATTCGGCAGCGGCCGCGGCGAGTTCTTTCTTCAAAAGGGCTTCGGCTTCTTTCTTATCCGAGATGTTGATGTCAACTTCCGGCTCGATGATGGGCACCAGGCCATGCTTGATCATGGTTTTAGCCCAGGCGAATTGCTGGACCACGACCTCATGGATTCCTTTGGCGTTGGCGGCTAAGATAACAGATCTTTCCTTAGTTCCGAAAATGTGAAACTTCACCGCTTCTTCGCAAAGGGCGCCAAGCCCCGGGAAATCCTTCATTTGGCGAACGCCATCGACTTCATCGGCTAAACCTTGATCGACTTTGAGAAAGGGGACGACGCCCTTCTTCTCCCAAAGGAAATCAGCGGTCGGGATACCATCGATTTGGCGTTCCATCGTCATTTTGAAAAGGATAGCCCCGAGAATTTTCTTGCCGTCAAAAGCCGGAGCGGTGATGATGCGGGTTCTCATCGCATGGACGAGATCGAACATCTCCTCCTCATTTTTATAAGCGGTTTCAGAGACGCCATAAAGAGCCAGGGCTTTCGGCGTGGAGCCTCCCGACTGGTCAAGGGCGGCGATGAAACCTTTTCCTGAATGCATCTTTTCGAGCTGTTTAGCGTTCATAGGTATTTTCTCAATAACCTTCTTTCCGAGGATATTTTACCTTTTTTGTTCTATAAGAGAAGTTCAATCATTCCATTAAAGCGATAATATTGTCTCAGGAGGCAGTTATGAAAGTTATTTTAGTCAATGGATCCCCCGTCAAAAATGGATGCTGCGAAAGAGCTTTGGAAGAAATCGCGGCGACCTTGAAAGCCGAAGGCGTGGATTCTCTTATCTATTGGTTGGGCGATAAGCCCATCGCCGATTGCAATGCCTGCGGGTTTTGCAAGGTTAAAAACGAATGCGTCATAAAAGACGGGGTCCAGGATTTCTTGGCCTTGGCCAAAGACGCCGAAGGGTTCGTTTTCGCCAGTCCGGTCTATTACGCCGGGATCGCCGGAGGCCTTAAGAGCTTCATGGATCGGATCTTTTATTCAAACGGCCGCGTTCTCAGAGGAAAACCCGGGGCCGCTGTCATCTCCTCTCGCCGGGCCGGTTCGACTTCCGCTTTCGATGACATCAACAAATTTTTCTCCATCAACGAGATGCCGATTGTGACTTCATCTTATTGGAATGAGGTCCATGGCTATTCGCGGGAAGATGTGGAAAAAGACGAGGAAGGTTTGTTCACGATGCGGGTCCTCGGACATAACATGGCATATCTTTTAAAGGCTTTGGAGTTAGCCAAAGAAAAAGGCCTTGCGAAAATTATCGAAGGCAAAAAACCTTCGACGAATTTCATCCGCTGATTCAGCGGCCGAATTTTTCGGTTAGGTAATCGACGAAGGGTTGGCTCGTCAATTCTTTGCCGGTAACTTTTTTGATCCAGCCAGCGGGATCCATCCAGTCATAACGGTAATCGTTTTCTTTGAGCCAATCCAAAATCTTTCCCATTTCGCCTTTGGCAATAAGGGACTTGACGTTGATTTCCTTTTCCATCTTCTCGAAGATCATGGCGCCGTATAAATTCCCTAAAGCGTAGGAGGGGAAATAACCGATTTCGTTATCGGTCCAGTGGATGTCTTGCATGCAGCCAATACCATTATTGGTGATGGTTACGCCAAGATATTGACGATATTTCTTATTCCAAAGATCCGGAACATCCTCGCATTCGATGACCCCATTGATGAGATCGCGCTCGATTTCATAACGGATGATGATATGGAGGGAGTAGGTGAGCTCATCGCTGTCGCAGCGGATGAAGCCCGGTTCCACCCAGTTAACCAAGTGATAGAAGTGCTCGTCGCTCACGTCCCCAACCCGCGAATCCAAAGTCTCAGAAACGATTTTTTTGAAAATCGGAGCGAATTCATGGCTTCGGGCGATGATGTTTTCAAAAAAGCGGGAATGCGTTTCGCAGATGGCGGCGGTGGCCACGCTTTCGACATAATTGTCGTACATCTCTTGAGGTTTGTTCTGGAACTCCAAAGCGTGCCCGCCTTCATGAATTACCGAGAAGGCCGAAGAGCGCCAATCCTCCACCACGTATTTAGTGGTGATGCGGGCGTCATGCTGATAAATGTCCGAAGAGAAGGGATGGAGCGATTCTCTGAGGCATCCTCCTTCCAGGTCGTAATGGATTTCTTTGAGCAAAGCCAAGGAGAGTTTTCTTTGGGTATCGACGTCATAGGGCCGAAGAGCCACTTTTTTGAAAAAGCGTTGCTTCTCCTTGGCGACGGGCAAAAGCTTGAGAAGCAAATCTCTGAGGGGATTGAAAACGGAATCCAGATATTCGGAGGTTTCCCCCGGCTCATACATATCGAGAGCTGCATCATATGGCGTTTTCATCTTCTTGGTCATCATGTCGTTATCGATGACCCGCGCCCATTTGATGCATTCTTTCCAATAAGGGAGCCAACTTTTGAAATCACCGACGGGTTTATAACGTCGCCACATCTCATTGCTTTGAGTGAAAGCTTTTTTGGCCTTCACATAATCCTCCAATGACATCTTTTTAAGGAGCCGGATGTTATAAGAAAGGGATTCTGCCAAACGTTTTTCCATCGGCGTGGCTTTGGGATCTTTATGAAGTTTCTCAACCGCTTCGGCAAAAAGAGGATCGGCATAAATTTTGGCCCGTTCTTCATCTAAGAGGTTAACTAAACCTCCCTGATCTGACAAACTCTTTAAAGGGCAAGCGGTGGCCAAATCGTAATAAAGGATGTTCTCTTCGTAAGTCAGACGCCGATTCTCGACCAAAAAGGGTTCAAGAGCGGCAAAGGATTTTGAATGTTCCATCGGTTTTTTTATCTCTTTTCCCTATCATCTTCTCACATATGAACCGGAGATAAAGGGACATTTCAAAAATTTGAAACGTGCAAAATGGAATTTTCTTGGTTTCAAATCAACTCCAACGCCGGTATTTGAAATTCCCTGACTTTAGATCTCACTTCGAAATGATCTTTTTCTTGAAGAACGAAAAAGCCGAAGGAATGGGATACTTCAGGAGAATCTCATTTTTGTCTACCCAGAGGAGACCGGGAAGAGTTGGGCAAATCGTAAGTTCCGCTTGGAATCCTTGCATTTCCCAAATTAAATGGGAAAAAGTGTGTTTGGCTTGACCCAAAGATTTTAGGGCTTTGAGACCATAACCTAAGCGACTCAGTTTCTCGCCTGCTTCCCCCAAGGATACCTTTCCCGTCTCGTAGGGGAACTCGTAAAGCGAGGCCAGAAGACCTTCCGCCTTTCTTTGGCGAATCGCAATTCTCCCGCGATAGGTCAATACGTAAACGGTAAGATTCTCTTTTCTTTTCTCTTTGGCCTTTTTCGCTGGTGGGTAATCCATCATCGTGCCATCGTTTCTTGCTTTGCAGAAAGTCCCTAAAGGGCATTGAGGGCAAAGAGGGAGTCCGCGGGGCAGACAGACGAGCTCCCCCAAATCCATGAGGGCTTGGTTGAACGAGGAGGGGTCTTCCTGTTGCAATTTCATCAGGAAAAACCCTTCGCCAAAGGATTTCATCTTCTCTGGGTTGATTTCTTTCTTTTCCTCAAGGCGGGAGTAGACGCGGATCAGATTGCCATCCACGGCGATTTCCTTCTGATGAAAGGCGATTGAAAGAACGGCTTTGGAAGTGTAGGGTCCGACGCCCGGCAAAGCGAGCAGGTCTTTCTTGTTGGAGGGAATCTCTCCATGAAAATCCCTTTCGATGATCTTTGCCGACTGATAGAGGTTTCTCCCTCGCGAATAGTAACCTAAGCCTTCCCAAAGCTTTAGGACTTCTTCCTCGCTGGCTTCCGAGAGTTTCTTAATCGTGGGGAATTTCTCCAAAAAGCGAAGATAATAAGCCGTGACGGTATCCACTTGGGTTTGTTGGAGCATGATTTCGCTCAAATAGACATGATAAGGCGTGGGATCTTCCCGCCAAGGCATATGGCGGCGATTGACGCGGTACCAATCCAATAGAGATTTTTCAAAGAGCATTGCGCCATTATAAAGCCTTTATGAGCCGGTTAGCGTAAAGTGACTTTTAAAAGGCCAAAAAAATAAGAACGTCGTGGAAAAGAAAGAAATTGATAAAAATTTCCTGCCTCATCTCTTCCAAAGGGCGTTTCTTTTTCGTTTGCAGTCTTTAGTCGCCAGCGGAAATCAGAAAATTTTTGAACTGCCAGGGATCCGATAAATCGAGATCGGGTTTGTTGAACCCGTCGAAGGCGTTGTGGTATTTTTTGAGAGGCGTCCAATCGGAAGGGATGGAAATCCAGTTTCCCAAATAAGGTTTGGCGATCTTCAAGATATACTCGTGAGGCAGATCATCGGGCGTGCAATAACCGCGGTTGGGGTTTTCGATCATCCACATCGAAGCGGCCACAACGGAGATAGCGACCTGCATCGTGGTGGCGTTTTGGTGCGGAACAAGTCGCCGGGATTCCTCGATGCTGAGGTCGCTTCCGGTCCACCAGGCTTGGTAGGCATGGCCCATGATGAGGGCCCCTAGGATATCGGATCCGCTGATGATCTCATCCCCAAGGATGCGATGCTTGCTTTGCAGTTTATAGTTGTCCCCACGGAGTTCGTTTAAGGAAGCGATGGCACTGTCGCAAGGGCAATAAGCATAATGGACGGTCGGACGATAGATGGCCTTCTTCCCCTCCCAAACGGTCAGATGATCGGAAATCGTGAAAGCCTCGCCATGACGGACGACCATCCCTTGGATGTCATAATTCGGAACCCAGGAGCGAACCCAGGTGTTCATGCCCATGCGAGCGAGGCAAATTTGATTTTCCGGTCCCGAATGATGCTCATAGGCGAAAGCCGGCAGGGTCTTTTCGTGGGTTCCCCAGCCAATTTCCGAGGTCGTGGTTCCTTCTTCCCGGAAGCCTTCGACGCTCCAGGTATTGACGAATTCACCGACTTCTTTGGGCTTGTCGTTGATTTGGGTGTCCCGCTCACTGACATGGATCACTTTGACCCCAAGTTTCATCGCGAGGAGATTCCACTTCTCGGTCTTCACGAGTTTCTGCAATTCGGCGGCCGCGCTTCCTTCGGCCTTTTTATCCGCAATCAGGCGATTCGCGATATCGGCGAGGCCCTGCTTGACGAAATGGGAAATAAGCCCTGGATTGGCGCCGTGTTCGACCACGGCGGTCGGTCCCGGAGCGGTCCATTTGGCCACCATTTTGCGAAGCATCATCTGACGGTGATAGAGCGTCCGATCGGTCGGTTTTTTCTTGGCCGCTCCGGTGTAAGGATCCCAGAGTTCGATCGAAGTGTTGAGGTAAAGGACGCCGTGGTCATGACACCATTGAATGATATCCTCGGCTCCGATGTTCCAGGCCAAATCGATCAGGAAATCGCCATGGGACAGATAGGTTCCCAGAACCTTGCCCATATTATCGGGGGTGATGGCCTGGCGGACGAAAGCGACGCCTTTCTCAATCCAGGGCCGCATTTGCTCTTGCTTGTCTTCGAAATCGATCACCGTGACGTTTTTGAAAGGCACTTTGAGGTGCTGGAAGAAAATCGGCAGGGTGCATTGCGCCACGGAGCCAAAACCAACGAACAAAACCTTCTGATTGAAAACGATCATATTTATTCCTCTTTCTTTTGAACTTCTCCCGAAGTTGTCTTTGCTGGAGGAGCGCCCCAGCGCGCATTCGGCGGACATTCGGCTATCTCTGAATCGCTAAGGAAGCCAGCGGAAAAAAATACATTTTTACAAATTAGGAACGTTCGAAAATAAGAAGATAATCCAGACTCCTCCTTTCAGTTAGATTCATCATATTTATTTTTTTGGAAAAAACTATATTTTTTTGCATTTTTTCTTCAAAAGTTTTCACCGTCTTCTCGCATTTCGTTTTTTGAAAAAGATTTTTTGAGCCAAAAATAAAAAAAGCCACGGAATCCTGCCGCGGCTGATAGCCAATTTTAATTCTGGTGCCCGGGATCGGACTTGAACCGATATGGGCTATTCGCCCGAGGGATTTTAAGTCCCTTGCGTCTACCCTTCCGCCACCTGGGCATGAAGACGATTGGTCCCCCGTGACGGGCTCGAACCGTCGACCCCTTGATTAAAAGTCAAGTGCTCTACCACTGAGCTAACGGAGGATTATGGCTGGGGTGACTGGGATCGGACCAGTGCATAACAGAGTCAAAGTCTGTTGCCTTACCACTTGGC